>WLWD01000206.1_pt1 | contig 28886 bp, 12 predicted proteins | sample 6712731 | NCBI WGS metagenome assembly WLWD01 (sample SAMN12718690, study PRJNA576275) | sponge metagenome | isolation source: marine sponge | host: Mycale hentscheli | place: New Zealand: South Island, Marlborough, Capsize Point | collected 2014-11-01
CCCCCCCCCCCCCCCCCATCAACTAAAAAGCCAAAGCAAGATGCCAGAGCCTACATGGGTGGTGGAGACCACATGACCAAGCAATGTCAGAGCCATGATTTACGGTGAAACATCACATTACAGAATTGGGGTATCCTGTACGATTGGCAATGAAATACAATGACGATGCCCATGAAGTTGAAGAAATGAGAAATTGAGTAGTAATGAGTAATTAAATATCAGGTGGTGTTGAATGTACAATATTTCAATTGTAGTCACACAGTATTACCAGTTTCTCACCAAACGTTAACTTCCCCTATAAAGCAAACTACATCAATGTCTGCAAGAAATTATTTGCTCACATGATTATGATGTAACGCTAGGGGGCGTTGCCACAAAAGCTGGTACCTACGCAGAGCTGAAGCTTATCAGCCCGAAATAAAATAAAAAAAGCATAATATAAAAGGTCTTAAATTTAAATCGTCATTGTGAGTAAGTTCATACCTAAATCAACAGTTAATTGTCAGTAATCTCCAAAATCAGAGCGTACAGACAGACAGACAGGATGACTACTATAACCCTCTCACGCATGAGCGCTGAGGGTTAATCACCATCATTTACAAACCAACACAACCCACATACCCTATTATATACATTACACACACAGCTCAATGTCCACATACCCTATTATATACATTACACACACAGCTCAATGTCCACATACCCTATTATATACATTACACACACAGCTCAATGTCCACATACCCTATTATATACATTACACACACAGCTCAATGTCCTTAGACTACAATTCATTGTAATTAAATGCATTATATAGAAGACTGAAATTTAAACCTTTGTGGGTCATGATCATTGATCATACTTGTGCGTAAAAATAGCCTCAAATAAATCACATACATACCTAGGTACACCTCCTGACACATCTCACTTCAATGAATTGAATTGTGTAGTGGAGAAAATGTAGTTACAGTATCAACTTCACCAAAAAATTACAGCTGCTCACGGTTTCGGGTACAAGCCACCACACATCTAACCACATACACCATATACAGCTCAGACTGAACTCTGTAACACAATGCATGCACACACACTGCATGCAACTATTGACGGTGTAAAAACATCAGTGTACCAAACAAATAATAATAAAACATAACTTGACAACAGACTTCCTCCTCATTTATGGAATGAAGTCTTAGTTTATTTTTAGGCCAAACAAACTAAATACCTTGTTTCTCATCTGCACCTTCCTGGGTGATACAGCCACTTCAAAATGTATTATGCAGGTCACGCCCACTGCTTTAACTATACTTGTTATAAACCGGTTCAATATTTTTCTAGGTCAACTACATATCCCAATTTCCAATATAGTTGATGAGAAACAAGAAATGTGGTTTCAATTCACACTATAATTTATACACCACCAGGCCAGCTATACATTGCACAAATGATGAAGACATGCTAAAGGTGCATCACCCACTCATTTGTGACAGCAGCAAAGCTGTGGTTTTTTTTTCAATAGCAATTGATTTGTGGTTACCACTAATGTCAGCCCAGTGGTATGTGGTTACCACAAGTCAGCCACAGCTGTGACTTTAGTGAGGAAGGTAAGAAAAAATCATACTGTAACTAGGTTTCTATCAAGTGCTTGTGTTCCAGAAATTGTAATGATAATTTTGCAGTTGCAATGACAACATAAAAGTAAATAGATAATTCATAAGCTTGGCTCCCTGATTCCACCCTTTCTGTGACGAGGGCATGCCAGTTCCGGCAAAAGTGAATCAATCACAAAATTAAAAAAAACCCGGAAGTCTACACTACAATACAGGCTTCCATACTTACAGCAGCTTGCAAGTGGTTTTTTCCTTCATTTTTCTTCTTTTCTTAATACTTATAGCAGATACACAGTAGAATAAGACCATCTTGGTATTTGGCAAAACTAATAATAACAAATAAAAATAGTTTTTCCTATTACTAATGTTTAACTGGCCAGTCGTAAATCATCAGATATTTTGTGATCTTAATTTTTTCAAAGCTTCTATTACAGTTAGCTAATTTCTATCTGATCATTTAAACCTGGCTCTGTTAGAAATAATGCAAAACACACTATTAAAGTTTATTTTAGCATCCTTAAGCTCTACTACACTTCAATATATCTTGAGTGGGATAGACTAGATAGGTTTGCTTAGTGCCAATCTAAATTACTATTTTATGAAACCTTTCATGTTGTGTTTGGTCCTATAAAATGAGACCATACACACGATACTCATTAAAATATTAAGCCTAAGTGCAACTAGAAAACTTAGCTATATCACCTATCCAAATAATAAAGAAAGCTCAGGGTACCAAATTTTACTATTACTAGTGGTGCGCTCGAAAGGCGCAAATGCATGGCGAGCGAGTAAATATATGAGTATAGGTAAAGATGATTTCCTTCGGAAATCGCTAAATAATAGCAATGATTAGGCATGAAGAGTTAACAATAACAGAATTACCTGAATAAACTTCGAAAGCAGTGGCAAAGAAGCGCAGCTTGACAAAGACTTCACGAAACAAAGTTGCGTAAGGCGTAGTACTGCAGGATTCTCCGTATCGTTAATTGAAAAATACTGGAACTGTGAACGCTTTACCTAACTTACGTAATTAGAAGCGCGAGCGAATATTTTTGACGCATGCAAATGTCTCCTCTTGGGACTTATGGGCTGAGCTGCAAGTTCAGTGTAGGCAGACATTCTAAATAAGCTGTTAAATGAGATCATCCACCCCACTTTGTCAGCAGCAAAAGTCCCCTCCAGGTTGAAACCTCCTGGCTTTTCCAGATCCGATGGAAATGACCGGATTGCATGACTTTAGTAGTCCCATGGAGTGCTGGAAAACCTTTTATATACATACGATGATTTCACCTGTCCAGACACTCTTACAAGAGTCATGTGACCAGATAAGCATGTTGTGTGGCTGCTTTTGCATAAGACAAGAAAGTCTGGGAAAAAACACTAGGCAGATGTGTCTCTGGCAACTAGTGAACTATGTGGTACTAGCTACCTCCTCCAGAAACTCTCAGTGGCAGTTCAGCTGGGAATGCTACAGTTGCTTTGGGTTGTGCCTCCTTGGATTTTTAATAATTTTAAATGGTTATTATTATTATTATTATTATTATCATTGATAATTGTTACTAATGTGTTAGCTTCTTAAATAAAGTTAAGAGTTCGTTCAATATAGTTTTTAGTGATTGATAATATAGTGAACGTTTTATAGCTCTACTGCATGCTTGAAGTGATCGTGAGTTCAACTGGCATCTGCTACTCACATGACAAGCAGTACTTTTAATGCATTGCCTAAGATGATCATGACTCCTAAAGAAAGTAGGTTGGTCTTTGTATACTATAAGTATATTAATAATGGATACATTCATGTGTATTAGCCGTTGTTCAGAGTCAGGTCATTTTTTCTTGAATCACATGCCCGGTTATGAAATTCTAACCATTATAAGGCGGTATAACGACAGTATATTATTCATACATCTCATTCCAAGAGATCGGTATTATAACTTGATAAATTTCTCGCCTGCATGTATGTTACAACTGAATTGCAAATGAGTTGGTGAGTTAGTGTTTCCAATAAAGTAAAGGAATCTAGGAGTTGAACTATTCGAAACCTATAATGGTCCCCTCACTGGTCGCAGCATAGTGTATGTTATTATTACTAGAATTTCGCTGGGGTTTCACTTCAGTGCTCTTCTTTACAGCCGATAAAGTTATAGCAACCACCATAGCGTATCAAAGTCTCAGTATAGTAGAAATCAAATTAATGACATGAAACCAAATTGATGATTGTGAGTTCAAGAAGAAGTGTACAAATAAAGTGGGATATGATAGAATGCATGACAACAGGTGTAAATTAACAAATTAAGCTGGAATGTTCATAGCGTCTTTTCCAGTCATCGTGAGGGGGAGGGAGGGGGCAATTCATCCTTGGTCTGGAAGATCCGTTAGCAAGAGTTGCTTTTTATGGGTGCATGTACATCTAGTTGAGCAGTAGCCTTCCTCCTCTGCTCTTCCTTCTCCAGCCCTCCCTTTGCCTCGTTCTCCAGTCCTGCTATTAACTTTCCCCTCCAGCTACTTCTGTCCTGTGCAGTCACATACCATGTCTACTCTCTCTATTCAAATCGCGTCCTGTCCCTCCATCATCTTGGACCATGAGCTTGCTTTTGCACCAGCAACCCTTGGAGATTCCCTTTTTGTCCACACATACACAACAAACACACACAGAATAAAAAATATGTATATTATACCATTTTTTGGTGGATCATAAATGTTCGACATCACAACTATGAATACTCAGATATGCACTAGAGCACTTGATAAACTAAAAATATCCATCTATTAATATATAGAATAAAGGTGACCTTTGATCATTGAGACCACCTACCTTGACATGAGATTGAAAGTTCGATTGAAACCAAGCCAGGTTTTGGTTATTTAACAGGTGAGCACCGGATGTGAGTGCTACAGCTTTTTTTTTTTTTTAAAGTATTACAACTGTGTACCTTTACCACAACCATTAGTCTTGCCTTAGTTGAAACACAATAGAAATAATATTTCACAGAAAACACACACATATACATGTATGCCCATGCAATGTGTTTAAAAGGATCTCTGCATGAGGTGGAATAGCTGTGGTGAAGAGTTGCCAATGATTGCGTACGTGTCATATAATCGTCAATAGCAGACTCTCTGCATGTTGATTCCAAAATCACTGCTGCCTAACTCTCAGCTATTTGGCTCAGGCAGTAACAACAGACACAAAATCCAAACTGTAATAGTGCTGCGAGTAAACAGTAATTTGGAAAATCACAGTGGTTATTTTCAAGAATACTTATTAGGGCAAAATTTTAAGAATTTGATTCATAAAATTCAAGTTTTGCAAAAAAAGTTGTCCACAAACTTACGCACATACAATACACACACATATAATAATTGTTACATGAGTCAAGTGTGATGTGGTGAGACATTTCATGAGCAGGCTGACTTATTTTCATGAGCCAAAGATGAGCGAAAATAAAGCCTGAGAATAAATTATCTTGCTACAACTGTGTATACTCTATGCTTGATATGTATATATCTTCACTGCAAACCAAGCTTTTAAAGTTGGCAGTGTTAGTTCAAAAGGGGTTCTTCCACACTCTTAGCTAATGTATAGCGGCTGCTTTGATCTGGATAGATAGTCCTTGTAGAGAAAGATAGCTGGGGAACTAGTAAGATTGGCGATTGCTACTACCAGTGTATTTGAAGGTAATGAGCTTGTGCAATGCAGTGTGTGATATCGTGAAATATGTCATGGGTCATAAACTTGAAAATACTATTGTGAAGATATCGAGCATATAATATAATATTACGGACAATTAAATGAATGCTTTCATTTTACCCTGCTGCGCTAGTGTACGGTTAATAAAAAATAAGTATAATATGAATGTATGTATGTATGCAGTGTGGATGATAACTATACATCAATGCTCAGACAAACGTCAGAACAATTTAAGCTTGGTCTGATATTAAAAAATCTGGTATGACAACTGTTACTATATTTTCATTGCTTTACAGACTGTGGTAGGACATGTAGTACATATTTGTATTGCTTTATAAGCTTCAAAATGAGTAAAATTAATTCATATTATTGATCAATCATATTTAAAGAATTGATTGTAATGGGAAAAATAAATCTGGAATAAAGCAAAAAATAAAATAAAAAATTATAAACTAAAACTAGAAGCAAGAGTGCAAAGAAAAAGGGAAGAAAGAAAAGAAGAATGCCCAGTTAAAAAAAAAGAAAAAGAAAAAAAGAAAGAAAAAAAAAAAGAAAAAAAAAGTGTCCATGTCAGGATTGAACCATAACTGTTCGCATTGAACTTTGAAGGAACGGTAAAGGAGGCTAAACTGCTAACTGATATGCCAGAAAAGCACACCCGCAAAACGCATGATTATAACCAGATCTGATCTCTTTGGCCAGCTAACTAGCCGACCAGTTATTGTTTTGGTTGGATATCAAGCACTCTTGAGCAGCAAATATCCAATGGCCAACTGTAATAATCCACTCTGAGTATGTATAATGACCAGTGAAATGCATACGACTTTTAGCCCAGTTTCCCCAAAAACCAATCATAATGTACTTTAGTTGGTCATCTGATGCTTAATGTTTTAGTTGTCAAAATATGTATTTCATAAAGCAACGTAAACTTCCCAGTGCAACATTGTGATGCCTATTTCTTCAATCTTTGGAAGGCCACTGTCTTTGAGATCTGTTGTTGTGTGACAGAAAGACTAATAGACAGACTAACAGACAAATTGAGTACTGCAATCCTACCATGCATGTGCGCCAAGGGTTAAAAACTAGATGGGATGAGCTGAGTGCTAGATCAGTTTAGCAAACATGGGCATTATATATACTTACGTATGGGTGTTACAATGGAGGAAATGATACTTTTGTGCACCACATGAACACTATCAAACACATGCACACACCGTCACCTATATCACTCCTATCTTCTTACACCAAATCATTATTCATCTAGGTGATTATTCATCTAGGTGATACAGGAAGCCCATTACAGCACAAAATGGGTATACACGTTGACAGTATACTCATCACACATGTATGTGCAGATGTGTGTGTGCGTGTATATGTACACAAGATTTCATATTCTGAATGTGTAAAGAATTAGCTATAAAAATCCAATTTTTTAAACTAAGTTTCACTCTATATAACGTCAAGTGCATATATTGTGCACTAAATAGAATTGAACAGCCCGTAGTGCATAATTACTTAAAAATCTATTGCAATTACATCTTTACTAGAATGCATTGTACTAAATCATAATATTACAACAGTAATGAGTACCAGGTCGTGAATGCCAGCAGAGACTGACACGTTCAATTGGTTATAGAGTACGCATCACAAAGACACACATGGAGACAGTGTGTGGTGTTATAAGACAAAAGTGGGCAGAGACAAGTATACTCAGGGTGTAATATGTATGCACTCATAAAATGATTACAGGACTATAATATTAGCCAAATGATGGCGAGTTACTCGAGTCGACATATCACAGGGGAGTTGGAACAGGTACGGCAATGGCCTCACCAATATTTTAACAAAAGGGGGCATGTCAGCCATTTTTCACTTATAGCGAAACATGTCCCCAGCTACGCCCCTTAATAAACGACCTCCTCGTTTAAGACTTATAGTGACTCATAAGACATGGACAGCCACACTACTTCTAGACAAAAGTTAACTCTAATGTACTTTGACCCTCTCGTATTTTCGAGTTAACTCAGCGTTCGACCCCGTCCCAAACATCACTAAACAGTATCATCCGGTTTAACGATCATTACCCGTAGCACCCTAGAAATTGAATTGTTTACTGACACTTTGAATTTCTTTGTGGGTGCAGTTTAAACTAAAAAAACTTACTGGAGTTCCATTTCTATCGAGTTAGTTGCGCTGGTAAGTTAATACGCTATTTGTCACAGTTATAATAAGCCCTACGCAACAGTATTTACTTGAATATTCATTGTCAACTAGACTTACCATGAAGTTAAGTCTTGTGTACGTATGTTCAGTTATGTGAAAGTATTGTAAGTTACAACAATTACTAAGAATATCCCAAAGAAAAAGTTTAAAGAACGTGACTTGTTTTTTGTTTCAATTCAAATAGTTTCGGGGAGTGGTTACTATGGCATTGAATGCCTTTACCGTATAATACATGATTAAAAAACTCCACTTTTTTTAGTAGCTTATATATTAGAAGTTAAAACCTAACGTCTAACACTCCAGTGTAGTATTAGGCTCGCTCGCCATTTGTGCTCAAGCACATCACTAGTTACATTTTCATGTTACCAAACTGGTCATCATAAACTTGGCGGTGAAAGGGTTAATGAATCTTACATTATCTGGAAATCACAGGACCATAGAAACACTTGACTCCAGCCCCTGGTAACAAATGACAAACTATCATGTGTAGCCATTACTTTTCTTCTTTCACTTTCATTAATTTCATTACTGTAGCTATGTGTGTGCGTGTGTGAGACCAGGTGATTGTGCATGGCTATCGTCAGGTCACTGACCAAATGGTCTGGGAACTCTTCACCTTTCATTTGAATTCAATACTTTACAAATGAAGAGTTGAATCAATATAATGTGTGTGTGTGTGTGTGTGTGTGTGAGTGTGTGTGTGTGTGTGTGTGTGTCCGGCCACACATACAAATGGTTTCAAAGGATTATTCTGTTAGTAAATGAAGTGACAAGAGTTCTAAAAGTTCAGACTCTAAGTCGCTCCCTATATATTTCAGGTTGTCTAAGTGTGCATTAAATGGAAATATTCACAAGCCAATTAAAATGAGTAATAAATATAGTAAATAAAAAAATAATTTCACAAGGCCTCTTTCTTGTTATTGGAGTTAAGAAGTCATTCTAGAGTTCCTCACCTCTAGTTTTGAAGTCCAGGAGTCATCACGTGTACACCAGTGGAGTAGTCACTGCACTATTACACCTGCCACTTCACACTCCTACATTGAAAGTGTATGTCTCAAGTAAAACTAGCTCAACATAATTCAAGATTCTCGGATTTGTGTTTTCGTGCTTGTAATTCTAACACATGTAGACATTTTTTTAAAGAGAAACAGGCTAGTTTAGTATAGTAGAAATTGTTAAAATTTACACCTTCCAAATTATATGTATTATATTTTATTAGGTACTGAACAGAGCTTGATAACTGTTGCCACATAGAAAATGCATTAAAGTAAACAGGATGTGGCTTAGGGCAATATTTTTCCATATCACCTGTGTTCATAGTTATTACGTTGGGTTATTACGTCCCCCTAGGTAAATTTCTTGTTACCAAGGTATTCGCGCATGAGCAGTACCTAATAAATTTATTATCCATTGGATACCCGAGAATATCACTTGTCTGATTGGCAGTATTTGCACTCGCATATGTAAATACTAAGCCAACAGACTCGTGATATTCTCCTGTATCAAATGAATAATATATATATATATTAACTACCACAAAACTTTATGAAAAATTGGGGCAAATGTCTCCACGAAAGTCAAACTAATATCTGGGATGTGTGTGTGTGTGTGTGTGTGTGTGTGTGTGTGCATATGTGGATGATGGGGGGAGGGGAGCAAAGGGAAGCAAAGTACTTCCCTGTCTAACTCAAGTGCAGTGGAGCCTCACTATTCCAAATAATCTTCCATGCCCCTGGACACCAAAAAAAAAAACAAAAAAAAAAACACAAAAGTTTATCAATTGATGAAATCATGAAGAAAGCATTTTATCCAATAAGACCACATTTATCATTTCCTTAGCCCCAAAAGATATTACTGCTCAGTGTCATAATTTAGCAGCACAATAGATAATACAAGCTAAGCATACCCAATGCACTTGCCACTGCCTGCCTTACGCTGCTCATTTGGAAAGTTGTTTATTACAAATGACGCCGATTAAATTTGACTAAGATTTAGGTTAGCCATTGTACATTGCTTTAAATTCACCAGAACAGTTATCTAATGATGACTAATTGACATTTGGGGGAAAAAAATCACATCTCAATGTATTCTATTAATTAAATATTAATTTTAGGATGTCTTTAATCCCTCAGGGGTGGGAGAAGGGCGGCAAACTAGATTTAAGGAGATGTACAAGCCCCCATCCCTCCGCTCCCTGAAAACAACAACACTGGTTTTACACAAGATAGAGCAATACCTACCATATAGCTGTGGTTAGGAAGCAAACCGATGGGTCCAGCCACTAGTACTACGGCTTCAAGCCATGAAAGCCGAAACATCATCGCTAAAGTTAGTACAGCTAGCAACTGTCTTAGAGAGAATCATTCCTGGCATCACGTGATAAAATGCAGAGCAGTGGTAGAATATGAGAATGAAGTTAAAAGTCATGCAAACACACACACACACACACACACACATACAAAGCTCAACCGTGGTAATTATATATGCAATAATTGGCAGCGAGCGAGAGACTATCAGGGACAACACAAAAAATCAGGGATATATGATTATATACATCATATTATATGCTTGGGCGTATGTATGTAACTTTTGTACTTTGACTCTCACATTTTTGTGTTCACTCATTACCTTGGTTAACAACGCGCTGTTTGTCATCACTGTTCGTACTTGAAAATTCATTGCCCAACATGCCAAGCTACCATGAGACTACAATGTTAATCTTGTGTTAGTATATCCAGAGAACACGCGTATGTGAGAGTGTTGTGTGTTACATGTGCTGACTAGCTAAGAACAAACAATAAATATACATTTGCTGCTTTTTGTGTTAAGCTTCTTAGGTTCCTTCCTGTTTCTTTTGTTAGTAAGCAAGTCTTATATAGAGTTAGGATGTATACAGCGCAATAATTCCTTGGAAAAGCTTGTTTTGCTTGTACGCTAATTTTTAAAAAAGTTGGCCGTGTAAATTGTTCAAACAAATTGTGCATGATGATTTTATAAAGATGAATTTTACCCTTTGACCTTATATGTCAATTTTTTTTTACTGAAGCACATCACAAGTATAATGCCTTTTCCCCCAGCAGAAGGAAGGGTGTGTATGGTCTGTGAAATTACACCACCTCTTCACTACCGTACAAAAAACATTGTGTACTGGCTATAAATTATATAATACAGATAAGCTTTAAATAAGAATAATAAACAAAACAAAAACACAACAAATGAAGCAGCAAAGGTGCGAACCCTCAGTGCTATTAAACATTACCTAGCTATTATAATAATATAATCTCCTTCAAAAAGAACAAAGCAATCTGTTAGCTATTTATTGAGGCATCAATATAGCTCAAGCAATGAAAACAGTACATGGAAATAATGTCTTCATAAGAGAAGCTAAACTAGCCAGAAACACTCACTGCTATAATTTTTCAATGTGAACTTCACTTCATTCAAATCCATCGGTTAACTTCCCTGAGCATAAAGCAAACTACACTGCGGGCTGCAAGAAGTCAAGTGATTATGACGTGACGCTAGGGGGAGTTACCCAGCTGGTACCAATGTGGAGCTGAAAGCTTCACGTTTTATCAACAATGAGCCCCAAATTAAAAAAAAGTAGCACAATAAAAGGACCTAAATCTTCTTTCTGAATAAGTTCATACCTAAATCACAGTTAATTGTCAGTAATCTCCAAAATCAGAGCATGACAGACAGACTGACAGGGAAACTACTACAACCCTCTTGCGCATACGCGCTTAGGGTTAACAAACAAACAAACAAACAACAACAACCACCAACCAACATTGTCTGTTGAAAAAAATTAGCAAATTATTTTTACTGTCTACCAGTCCCAAATCCACATCGTGACTTATAAGACCTGCAACTACCTCTATGAGGTCATAAGACTTACATTTGGTAATGGTCATCAATACTATACTGTATCATGCCAAGTTGCTTATGGCCTTAGTGGTTGTCATGGCTCCTATGACTTGTCCTAGTCTTATTCTATGAACTGCATGTGAAAAATGGCCATTTTTCTTCCATCACTGCACATGTGAATACTGGAAGCCAATATATTTGGCCAACGGAAGAAAATTCTTGTTCCCTATTCTCACAACATCAGCTGACAAATGCACAAATGCTTCATAGTGACATTAGAAATTGGGGAAAGAACATACTCTTACTTCAGAAAAAGCATATGATGACTAAGTTATCAGGGTGTCATACTGGATTCTGTGCTGGGGGTGGGAAACACCGGTGTACTTGGCCAGTCTCATTTTGGAAACCCATACTGATTTGATGGGCATGTCTATGTGAAAGTGTATATATCTTATACTAACCTGTGCTTTGTCACATAATTAAAGCTTATAGCTATTGTAGCTACTTACTAAATTAAAATTCTAGGGGGAACTAAGGCTTGGAAGAGATGGGGGATTTCAGGGTGCCCCTACCACCTCGGCACGAAACCTGGTTATACAAGCTAATATGACACTGTGCTTCTGAAGCTGTGATATTAGCACTTGTACGCTTAGAGAACTGACAATTTACTGACATTGCCTCAGAGATACATAATAAAAACGGATAATCACTTAATAAACTGTTTAAACCATAATTATTAAGCAATGGGCAATCTGAAAAAGTCCTTCAACAACAGCTCAATGAAGAATAAGCAGATAAGTAAAATGATTTCACTGAAGTTTATCAGAATTGCATGAACTAGAATGACAGGACTTCATACACGATTTACACTGGGGGGGTGGGGGAGGGGGGAGAGAGAGAGAGATAAGAGAAAGATTTGTAAAGTCACAAAAACCGTTTAGCCACATGAAAATGGTGAAGTCATGATCACGAAAACTTCAACAAACTACTACAAATTCCTACATTTTTTTCATAACTTACATTTAAATAAATTCAGAAGGTGTAAAAAAATTAGGGTGGAAATCCCAGGGCTCTCATAACCTGCATGAAACCATGGGCTTAAAACAAAGTAGAAATATAATAATACGTTGAGTTGTATGCAATAATTATCTCCCCTTCATTGTCCAGGAGCACACTAAAGGATGTTAGGGTGGCCATGGGAAAAACTATGAGTGAGGATAATTTTGGTGGAGCATGTTTTGGAACAATTCAACTAGAAACCATTCCAACAAGCACCCACACTTTCAAAGAAATGAAAAATTTCAAGAGTACTATGGAACAAACAAACTGACGAGCCCTTGTCATAATAATATATAGCTAAAACAAAATATCACTATCATAATTCAGGCCACCCTTGCTCTTTACTTTCATTCATTAATTAACAGTAGCTATATAGCTTAGAAAAAATTGTTCAGGAAACACAAGGGGGAAAAAATGACCTGGGTGACCCCGTGCAGCTAAAATACTTAGAAACCCACTGACCGCTAGCCATAAAACTACTTACCCCAGAAGCATAAGCCAGGGTAGACAGCGAAGCTTCCTTCAAGTTCACCAAGACACCGTAGTAGCGTAGCCGTATTACGAATCAGTAGACTATTATAGCGCGCAACAATAGTTTAGACGACCACTTCCAGTCGAGAGTTTTACTTATATGGTAAAGCGTTTTAAACTTATTTAACCCGGCGATACTTACCTACATGTAATTGGAAAAGGGTTTTCCATGAGAAAATGCAGTATCTTTGCGAGGAGGAACAGCCATATTTTAACGATCCGGCGTCTCGCGCAAGCGAAGTACTTAGGGCCTGAAGGCGGTAGTTCAAGATGCACAGAGCCGCCTATGTCTACGCAACAGTATAGCCTAACAAATATTTAACGTAGCTACATTTTCATCAATGCCGTTGGAGGGACATTATAAACTCAAGGTGGGGTCTTTATCTAATTGTGCCTTTCTCTGGAAGGACCTGGGACCCGAGTGATCAAGTAAAAAACTGCACCAGTTATAAAACTGTGCAGTAGTATGCACACTGGATATGCTTGTGCTTATGAGGGATTCTTCTTCAATTAATTATCAGCCATGTTACAGTTCCTAGCTTTCTAATTTTGTTTAATAATAATGCAAGAATTTAACTAAAACAATTAGTTAAAACGAGCACCTTCAAGCAGTGTGGAGTGTGGTGAGAGGCTATCAAATTGCAGAAACCAAGGCACATTTTTGTAGAACTTAAAGCTCACCATTTCTCCCTCTGACTGGCTAGTAAAGATTTTTTTTTAATGACTCTCAGTTTATTTGTGATCAAATGAATAAAATATACTTGGCACAGTACAACAGTAACGAGTATGAATATTTATGTTCTTCATCCACAGCTCCATGTTATACCAGCTTGCCTTTATTGCTGCAATGGAAAATGAAACAACAAATAAAACAAAACCAACAACAAATAATAATGGAAAATTATTATAAGTCAACAGGTTCATTATAAAATGTTGGTATGTAAAAAAAAGTATTCCTGAAAGGGTGTTACCTATTATTCCTGACAAAAATACACTCTTTTTGGTATGATCATAGAGTGTTTCGCAGTGTAAGTGTAACAGTACACCCTATGAGTGTAACAATACACCCCAATGCAAAAAAGTGTTCCAGTACACCCCACTTAAGGTGTAACTAAACACCCCGTTTTTTACAGTGTACTTACTAAATTAAAATTCTAGGGGGAACTAAGGCTTGGAAGAGATGGGGGATTTCAGGGTGCCCCTACCACCTCGGCACGAAACCTGGTTATACAAGCTAATATGACACTGTGCTTCTGAAGCTGTGATATTAGCACTTGTACGCTTAGAGAACTGACAAATTTATTGACATTGCCTCAGAGATACATAATAAAAACGGATAATCACTTAATAAACTGTTTAAACCATAATTATTAAGCAATGGGCAATCTGAAAAAGTCCTTCAACAACAGCTCAATGAAGAATAAGCAGATAAGTAAAATGATTTCACTGAAGTTTATCAGAATTGCATGAACTAGAATGACAGGACTTCATACATGATTTACACTGGGGGGGGTGGGGGAGGGGGGAGAGAGAGAGAGATAAGATAAAGATTTGTAAAGTCACAAAAACCGTTTAGCCACATGAAAATGGTGAAGTCATGATCACGAAAACTTCAACAAACTACTACAAATTCCTACATTTTTTTCATAACTCATTTAAATAAATTCAGAAGGTGTAAAAAAATTAGGGTGGAAATCCCAGGGCTCTCATAACCTGCATGAAACCATGGGCTTAAAACAAAGTAGAAAATATAATAATACGTTGAGTTGTATGCAATAATTATCTCCCCTTCATTGTCCAGGAGCACACTAAAGGATGTTAGGGTGGCCATGGGAAAAACTATGAGTGAGGATAATTTTGGTGGAGCATGTTTTGGAACAATTCAACTAGAAACCATTCCAACAAGCACCCACACTTTCAAAGAAATGAAAAATTTCAAGAGTACTATGGAACAAACAAACTGACGAGCCCTTGTCATAATAATATATAGCTAAAACAAAATATCACTATCATAATTCAGGCCACCCTTGCTCTTTACTTTCATTCATTAATTAACAGTAGCTATATAGCTTAGAAAAAATTGTTCAGGAAACACAAGGGGGAAAAAATGACCTGGGTGACCCCGTGCAGCTAAAATACTTAGAAACCCACTGACCGCTAGCCATAAAACTACTTACCCCAGAAGCATAAGCCAGGGTAGACAGCGAAGCTTCCTTCAAGTTCACCAAGACACAGTAGTAGCGTAGCCGTATTACGAATCAGTAGACTATTATAGCGCGCAACAATAGTTTAGACGACCACTTCCAGTCGAGAGTTTTACTTATATGGTAAAGCGTTTTAAACTTATTTAACCCGGCGATACTTACCTACATGTAATTGGAAAAGGGTTTTCCATGAGAAAATGCAGTATCTTTGCGAGGAGGAACAGCCATATTTTAACGATCCGGCGTCTCGCGCAAGCGAAGTACTTAGGGCCTGAAGGCGGTAGTTCAAGATGCACAGAGCCGCCTATGTCTACGCAACAGTATAGCCTAACAAATATTTAACGTAGCTACATTTTCATCAATGCCGTTGGAGGGACATTATAAACTCAAGGTGGGGTCTTTATCTAATTGTGCCTTTCTCTGGAAGGACCTGGGACCTGAGTGATGATCAAGTAAAAAACTGCACCAGTTATAAAACTGTGCAGTAGTATGCACACTGAATATGCTTGCGCTTATGAGGGATTCTTCTTCAATTAATTATCAGCCATGTTACAGTTCCTAGCTTTCTAATTTTGTTTAATAATATAATGCAAGAATTTAACTAAAACAATTAGTTAAAACGAGCACCTTCAAGCAGTGTGGAGTGTGGTGAGAGGCTATCAAATTGCAGAAACCAAGGCACATTTTTGTAGAACTTAAAGCTCACCATTTCTCCCTCTGACTGGCTAGTAAAGATTTTTTTTAATGACTCTCAGTTTATTTGTGATCAAATGAATAAAATATACTTGGCACAGTACAACAGTAACGAGTATGAATATTTATGTTCTTCATCCACAGCTCCATGTTATACCAGCTTGCCTTTATTGCTGCATGGAAAATGAAACAACAAATAAAACAAAACCAACAACAAATAATAATGGAAAATTATTAGCTATAAGTCAACAGGTTCATTATAAAATGTTGGAATGTAAAAAAAAGTATTCCTGAAAGGGTGTTACCTATTATTCCTGACAAAAATACACTCTTTTTGGTATGATCATAGAGTGTTTCGCAGTGTAAGTGTAACAGTACACCCTATGAGTGTAACAATACACCCCAATGCAAAAAGTGTTCCAGTACACCCCACTTAGGGTGTAACTAAACACCCCGTTTTTTACAGTGTAGGTAGGCAGAATCCGAAGCATCATTGGTTGAGTTTACGAGAATTAGGGAATAGCATTGTAGAGACAATTTTGAAGAATGATTTATTGAGCCCTACTCTTGTGACCTTGTGGCACTCACCCTCTGCTTTTGGGCCTCTTCAAGAATGAACTTACTTTATCATACATATACAAACTCCATTCACTGTATTTCATAATTTGACCACATTAGCTTGTCCACTCTGACTTGCTAACATAAGCAGACAATCCATTTACATTCTACAAGTCTACCTGAGCCCCAGTCCTTTAGCAATATTTTGGCCACTTCAAAATGTCCATTCTGACTTGCTACCATTAGAGCAGAAAATAATATATTTGTATTCTGAAATTAGGGTTTTAAGAGCAGCTTAACTTTTCATAATTTTTTCACTGCACAAGTTATAGCTAGCTATATCAACACATATGCATGTAACAATAATTATTTCTAATTTGCAATACCCGAAACACTTTAGGTCTGAATTTTTTTTTGTAAAAATGTCATAGAGCTAAAGCTAGCTACATTGAGAGTTCACACTTAGAGTAGTCTCACGCAGCCAGACTTTTTACCACCCTTTACCCGCTACAGGCAGGGTGGAGGTGAGAGGGGGTCTGGAACACTGCCATTGATGACTCAGCAGTTCTAGTTCCACCCAGAAGTTAGTGGAGGTGTCTAGGTTTTATCACACTATGAATAACATTAATTGACATTGTGCGGTAAAGGAGAAACATGTGAGCAAAAACATTTATTCAGCAAAATTGATCAAATTGTATTTGTTTTATTGAGGCACAGATGGTAGCAGATTTGTGCACAGCATCTAGCATAGTCTCATCAGAGATACTCATCACTGTCCACACGTGAAATTGCAGCTCGCAGGAAGAGTGGTCACAGTTGAGATACTACTAATGTTATTCATAGTGCTAAAGCCTAATTACCTCCACCAACTTTTGGAGCTAGAACCACTGAGTCAATAGCAGTGTTCCAGACACTTTCCTCCCCCGTGTAGTGGGTAAAGGGTGGTAAAGAGTGTTGAAGGGACTGGCTAAGCGATTAGTAGTTCATGCAGTCCAATTAGTGTCTTTGATTAGTACACACATCCTATTAACACTTGCTTTCAGGAAAAGAAATACGAAGTGACAGACATTACAAATCTCAGCATGAAAAAAAATTTTCATTCACCATTTTGATCACCTGTATGCCATGTCATCAGAACCGGTGCAACCAGTGCAGCAAAAGCAAATGACTGCACCAATACTAATTTTAACAAAAAAAAGGGCATGTCGTTTAGCTATTTCATTCTTTATACTCTGGAAATTGTGCTGCCAGCCAAATCGAGCATTCTAGTGGCTTCCGAGCAGAGTAAATGTAGTTTGGCAGAGCCAGACACACACATAACACATGAAATGAGGAGGGTCTGTGGACATGGTCCTAAATTGGTTCTAGTGCAATGTGGAAGTGGTGAGTGCCCCACCTCCCTTATACCTGAATTGTTACCGCAAATTAATCATGAATTGTTACCGCAAATTAGTCATGATATCTAAACCTAGCATTAAAAGGGTGGCTGACACGTTCAGGAATTTCTGTTTGTGGTTGAGGAGGGCTATTGCCGGTAATTTCCTAATGGTAATTAACTGCTGCAATATCTGTGTGGCAGAATTAATTTGGTATATTTCCATGTCCTGAGACCCATTCCCAGCGTAGCAGTTCGGTAAAGCGTAGCCAATATCAATATCAAGCGCTTGGTAAGATACTGCGAACTTCGCGCTACCCTAGTTCTTCTTATCAAAATGATTGTTTGGAAAAACAAAAGTAGTTAATATAGGGGTCCTTCTAGCATTGTTAGATTGCAAAGTGGCCATTTTCGCTGTACCAAGAGTTATTTTCATTTTTTATTGATTTTTTTTATATATCAAAGTAGCTGGCTGTGTTAGCTTTATCTACAGTAGAGACACTCTACATAATATATTTATAATTTAATTAATTGTGACCTGCCATGCAAAAAGGGATTTTTTTCCAAAATTTTTTCCTCAAAATCAAAGCACTATAATATAGCTACTAACAATGACAAAGAATTTTGTGATTGTATTGCGCAAACTTTATGAGAAAAGTCCATAGCAACCATTGTTATTCAAATAATGTGTGGGCGGATTAATACTAATCAATATATTTTTATTTCCTCAGATTCCTCGGTCTCAAGAGGGAAGCACAACTGAGGCTCTCGTTAATGTGTTAGGCACATAGCTATTATGTACTCAGAAACTAGCTGCTACAAAAAAATTCTTGAAATATTCTTGAGCCTATCTGCAAACTCGCAGCATATTCATATTCATACTAGGAATAAAACCATAGTTTTATAGGTTTGCTATTTCAGCAGATATTCCTCCATCCTTTTTTATGGCACTTGTACACAATTATACCTTAAGGTAACATTTATTAACGGGTACTCATTTTAGCGAATATTAGCGATTTGCCATTTTTCGCTAATTGAAACCCGCTAACAATTGATGAGGCTATATTGACGATCTTTTACCTAATTTGCTGGATAGGCTGCAGTGAGTTTCTGTAGTGCAATTGTCGGTAAACAATTTAAACATATTATACGAGATAATACAAGCTAACTAGGTAACAACATTCATTTCGCTACTATCGTCTTCTTCTTCATTGGCATTAACTTCAATGGCTTCGTCGTCTTCATCGTCTTCTTCCTCGCTATCGTAGATATCTTTCAAAATAGCGGCAGTGGCATCTTAGAATTTGCCATCAATTGTTATCGTCAAGGGGTTGAAAAAAGCTGGAATTGTTGGCTTATTTGATGGCAGCACTGTACTCCCACCACTGGATCCCTTTCAGGACATCTACAAGAACTAGACAATAAACAATTAATTTATTAATAACTATTAATTATGACATTCTTAACATGAATTTTTTTAATATACTCCTGGACCATTACATTAATATTATTACTGATAATTTATGAAGCATGTGAATACAGACCATAACCGCCAAAATTAATATCCGTCAAATGCACCATATCAGAAAATCGCCAAAATTAGTATCCGTCAATAAACGTTACCTTAAGGTACGTTCAACCACAGAAGCTGGTGTTTTGCTACAAAAAAGCCCTATAATAGAAATGATATCCACATATTTGACTGTTCTGATTGCAAGTCAGGCCATGGCCAATTAAATTTGAATTTCTTTGTTCCTTTGGAATTTGCCAGTCACCAATATGAAGTGACTGTGGTATGTTTGTACAGGAGACAGCCACCTATAAAAGTTTAATGGAAACAATTGCTTATTTCATGTCGGAGGTAGCCATATTCTTTTAAAGAAGAGAGGTCATGCTACTCCAGATCAACCATATCCCTTCCAGTATACACCTTGAATCCTTCCTACATGACTAGCCATGGAAATATGTGCTGTGTATAACACCAAACAACTGACTCGGCGATCTGCTGCTTCTTTAGGCATGGCAGATATAGTATTACGAGAATTCTTGCAGTCTTTCTTTAACTTTTCGCTTAAGTCATCGTTTTTCTTTGTTCAAACTACAGGTGGTACCTGTAACTGTTTGATAATCATCAACAAGGTATTGTTTGACTACAGACACAAAACTCCAGCCATTGATCTCACATACTGCTTTGTAGATAGTTTTGACAAGTCCAGCATACCTTCTAAATGGAAAAGCATCGTAAACAGTTCAAATCAACGAACTTTAGCTGTGGATAAAGAATCGCTGGACATTTTAAAAGAAGTCTTTGATTACTTTGCTCGCCGCACAATGGAACATTACAAAGTGCTAAAAGCAGCTCTACTTTTATGCTCTTGCAGAAATCTAATTTGGACTTTGCATTTACGCAAGCTGTCGTGTATGCTCTCATTCGTGACCCAGATCAGGTCCTCTATGGCAGAGAAAATCCTATGTTCCGTTTGATAACGGTGAACTTTATGCCAGTTGTCGGAGGTGAGAAATGCACCAATTGTAAAAGACTTACTTTTACAGCCAAAAAATGTGGCAAGTGCAAGAAAATCAATTATTGCATCAAAGAATGCCAGACTGCACATTGGAAGACGCATAAAAAAGAGTGTGAGGTAGCTAAAATAACTCAACCCAAGTGCAACTACTGCAGTAAACATTTGGGCAGTAGGAAAGTCAAGATTACAAGCTGCAAGTGTGGAGGTGCTAAATACTGCAGCCAAGAATGCCTCAAATATGACCAGCCGAATCACAAGCAAAATTGTATACATTCAGAGCCAAACAAACTTGCATGTCAAAATTCAGAATCAGAAACAGAGTTGATTTATTGTAGCTGTTGCCATTCAATGCTTTTATGGTCTGAGGAATGCCAGCAGTGTGGCAAGGCTCGCTACTGCAATTCAGAATGTCTGACTAAACATAAGCCAGAGCATGAGGAGGAATGTCAGAGGAACCAGGCTATAGCCGAACAGACGAAATCATCTCTTAATGAAGAGAATTGCAGCAACTGCAACAGAATATCTGAGAGTTTGAAGACTTGTAGTCGATGCTTGAAAGTCCAATATTGTGATTCTAGTTGCCAGAAAAAAGACTGGCCTAAACACAAAGCTGTTTGTCAACAAACTATAATAGCAGCTAAAAAGGATGTTTTAGAAAATTGTTCCTTTTGCCAAAAGACTTCAGCTAATTTAAAGAAGTGCACTAAGTGTGCTTCAGTGCAGTACTGCAATCGTAATTGTCAAAGCAAGCACTGGCCACAGCACAAGAAAGAGTGCAGTGAAACTTTGAAGTTAATAAACACCTTACCAGATTCTTCATCTGTGTCTGCTCACTATTATCCTGCTTCTGCTTCTTCCATTCCTATTTCCACTGACTCCATTCCAGCTAGTGATGACTTTAGTGCAGCTTCTTCTTGCTCTACTCAAAGGATCACTTCTTCTTCCTGCTCTGTTCCTGGTTCTACAAACTCAAGCTGTAATTCAACAGCTTACATTTCTTCTGCAGATTTGAGAAGTAGTTATGTGACTTCCACCAATAGCTCTGCTAGTTCAGAAGCTGAACATTCCTAATTTTCACTATAATTGTTTAGATACTATAAATGAAATAGTTACAAGTTAGGCTGAGTGATGACTGTTGAATTTATGTGATCATTCTAGAATTTTTATTTTTTTTTGTGTGCATAATTTTTTTTCGTAATTTTGTTGACTCGGTGTGTTTAGCTTTGAATATACATAAATATCATTTTCTGCTATATATTATAGCTCATATATATATATTACCTCATTAAACATCCACCAGCAAAAATTGTTGTGCATTCATAAGTTATCTCTAGACAAATATTCTACTCATAAAAATTGACAAAACTAGTTACAATGCAGTTCTTAAATTTTTGACTACATTGTTAGACCCTCTGTTTCTTGACTAGATCCACCCAAATATGCTAAAATTTATGTATAGGATAATGGAGAGAAAAGTGTGTCAGAATGTCCGAGTCTATGACTGTCCCTGGTCAGTCCTTTTATAGACTGCCAATAGAATCACAAAGACAAGAAATAGAAATGTAAAAACTGACCAATCACAAATAAGAGGATAACGATCTATGAACTAACCAATCAAATGAAGGCACAAACATTCACACAAATTGTAACAAGTAACCTAATTTGTGTTAATTTTATTCATAATCTCAGAGGACCAGCCTTATTATGAGCAAGGCCTATGAGATCACCAGAGAAACACATGATAATAAAACTGACCAAAAAGACACAAACAACACAGAGCATACGGAAAAGGGAAAGTTTCAGAAGGTACATGAGAAGCAGAAGAATAGGATTACAATCAAAAGTGTGAAACGGTGATAATGTGTGAGAGAGGTGGTTATAATACATTTAACAACTAAGAGTCAATTGCTCTGATTCTTACAATATCTTGTGAGTGTCCTGTAATTAAAATCATGCATTTACAATGTTATGTACTTCATCAGTCAAGTCAGTCATTCAGCAAGAGAGAATTTGAAGAAGGTGGTTTCATGAAAGAATGCAGCATCAAACTATTGTAGCTACTGGACAATAACTATAGAATGATTTTGTACATCGTTTTGGTGATTCCTTACCAAAAAAAATGCAGTGGATTATAAGAGATGCAGCTGTCCACTGGGTACAACCTTTACCACAGCTCAACTACACAGGATAACGGTAGCATGGGCATCAACTACTTGAAACCATGTTATATATGCGCATGGTACCCTGAGCCTAGTGACACAAATATTATGATAACTTTTGTAGAATAAATAATCACATGTCTATACATATCTACTATCTGCAATATCAACACTATATGTTACTCTCATTTGTGTCCTTGAATTGTAGCTTTAATGTTTTAATACAACGTAGTTTATTAAACTTAAAACAATCATAAATAGATAAGTGCATCAAATTACAAATTAGTGACAATGTTTCATGATGAACAAAAATTCTAATAGCTACTTTAAAACTGACAAATGATGATTTATATTACAAAACACAAAGAAATTTTATTTATAATAATATGAAACTTTACACAAAAATAAAAGAAATAGTATAGCTAAGCATTTAATAGCATGGGAAAACAAGTTCATCTACAACAATTCAGACATGATATCCTCAGCACTTGGTCTGTCCATTGGCCTTTCTGACAAGCACCTCTGAATGAGACGAAGTAGCTGTCTATGATGGACTTGGTGGAACAAACTTGAACGATTTTCTGGTGCTCGCAGTTCACCAGTGAGCATCTCCAACATCAAGACACCGAAGCTGTAGATGTCCATTTTAGGTGTCTGTTGGCTTGGAATCGCAGCCTCTGGTGCTGAATAAGCAGGACTTCCTGGATTCTCAGTGTGGAGCTGGCGAACTAGATTAACTGAGCCGTAGTCAGTTACTTTAGCTTTCCAATACTTAGGAGGCAATAAAGGTTCTAGGAGAACATTAGCACTGCTGATGTCACGATGGATCATAGGATCTGGCTTCATCTTGTGAAGATAGTTTAAAGCTTTGACAATGTCGAGACTTGTATGTTTCACAAGTTTAGGAGTAATATACTCATCTGCTTCAATTTGCCTTCTGAGGCTGGTGGGCATCAATTCCATAAGAATCATCATATCTCCCTCAAGTGTAGCTCCAATGAACTGAACTAAGTTAGGATGGTGTAACCTAGCTGCCATTTGCATTTCTCTGCGGAAGAGATCTTTATTGTGTCGGCTAACTATCTGGTTGTGGATTCTTTTGACTGCTACTTGTGCTCCTTTAAAATGGGCTACACTCACTGTTGCCCACCCACCTCTGCCGATCTCAGGACCAGTCAATTCTATATCCTCCCTTCTTACAACCCACTGCTCATCATAAATATTTCTCAGTAGATCAATTCTAGTAATTGCCTCCTCAGCTCTTCTGCGTTCTTCCTCAGCCATTCTGTTAGCTTCCTCTGCTATTTGACTTCTTTCCTCTGCTCTTCTATGTTCATCCTCAGCTCTTCTTTCTCCCTCTTTTGCCCTTCTCTCTGCCTCCTCTGCTCTTCTATGTTCACCCTCAGCTCTTCTTTCTCCCTCTTCTGCCCTTCTTTCTGCCTGCTCAGCCCTTCTGTCTGCCTCGTCTACCCTTCTGCCTGCCTCCTTGGCCCTTCTGTCTGCCTCCTCTGCCCTTCTATGTTCATCCTCAGCCCTTTTGTCTGCCTCCTCTGCCCTTCTATGTTTATCCTCAGCTCTTCTTTCTGCCTCTTCTGCCCTTCTGTCTGCCTTTTCTGCCCTTCTGACTGCCTCTTCAAATTTTCTGTCGGATTCTGAAGCTCTATTTTCTGCCTCTTCAGCTCTTCTTTCTGCCTCCTGGGTTTGTCTGCTTTGTTCACTGTCAGTGATCATCTGTAGTTTCGTTCTATCACTTTCAGCTGTCTCTTTTGTTTTATCCTCTTCTTTTAATTGTATTGCTTTCTTTTTACTTTCATTATCTACATAACCATAATACAAATTTGCTTTATTGACAGCAAAATCTACCGTAAAGAGAATTATTTGAAAATGAAAGAGAATGTTAGTAACGAATTAAAATGTTTTGATATTTAATGTATTATGTAATAAATAATCCAAAATTTTCAGTGTTGTTCTAAACTTAGTTTATTTTATATTTGCAACACACAGTGAACTTTCTTCATTAATTTATAGGTCGTAGATACCAAATACATAATGTTTTCAGGGGCGGATCTAGGATTTGTTAGGAGGGGGCTCTTTCCAAGGGGTGAAATAGCTATAACTACTTATGCAAAAAAGGTTGGCCATATTGTAACTACTTATGGAAAAATGTTAGCTATATTGTAACTACTTATGGAAAAATGTTGGCTATATTGTATTTCCTATAAGACTAATTATATATTCTAATATTTATTCACACAATAATTAGCATTATGATGTGACCATCTGGAAATAAATGAACTGCTAAAATCAGGAAGGAAAAAATTAAAACTAAGAGCAATACCAATTTACAAAGGTATTTATGTCTAGAATAAAGAAAGGATAGTAGGGGTTGGCAAATTATGCACCTTTTTTGTATGTTATGCTAGCAATGACTAATCTGAATCCTGGTATGGCCACTGTTTGTAATGTGAGTCGTTGATCATGGGCAAAAATGCTGGATCTGAAAGTATTTTAATTCCTATATAGAAAGTGATATTGGAATCTTCAAATACAATTAGCTACCAACACAGAGGGTAGTTAGTAAGCTCATAGATTCATTTAAAAAGTCCCAAAGACAGTCTCTCAAAGACTACGTTAAATTGCTATTGTTACTGTGGGAGTAGGTTCGTCGCTGCCACCAGGAGAAAGAGGTGATGGTCAATAATTATGTTATTAGGGAGATAGAGATTACTTGCCCCAGAGAGTCCCCAGAGTAGTCGACTCAGAGTCGGTCCTTAGATGCTATTACTGTGAATGGGTGTCAGGTAACTGGTTCTCATGTTCTGGACACCTTCCTGAAAGGGAGTTCCCACAGTTGCTGCACAATAAAAACTAATTATAATTTTTTCAAAAACTAGCTACTTCATTATGCTCATAATTACACTAATCATGCTAGCATATGCTAGAATTTGAAATCACTTATCACACTCAAAATCATGCCAGCACAATTTGCCAACCCTTAGTAAATAGGTACGCTTGTTCATTAAAAAAAAAGAAACTAATTCATGAGATAAAATGAAAGTACAAAGACATTATAGTAAGTGATGAAACTGTATTTATATAATTGTCAAATTCAGCCCTGAAGAGAAAAAAAATTGAATGAGCAACAACCACTAAATTCTGTCCAATTAATAAATTCTGGACTTGTTTTGCTTTGGTGTACTACGAACTTGGTCTACCATATTGTATAAGGACACAAGTAGTAAAAATTCTGACTCAGCATATCAATAAGTAGAGGTAGTCTGGCGGGCCAGACTAAAGTAGAGGTGCGTTCAAAAGAAGATCACAATTATTATTGAAGTAGCTACAAGGAAAAACAAAGATGAACAAAAAGTGATTGCTATTATAATTTTATTTCCAGTTACAGGTAAGAAATACTGTAACTAAAATGAGGGCTCATTCTGACAAGGGGGGCTCATACGACACTAGTCGAGCCCCCCTAAATCCGCCCCTGGTTTTGTATTTTTTACCGACAAGTACCTGTAGCTATTTCTTTTGTCTTACTGTAAAGATGATACTGTAACCTTCCACTGCTTGATTCTAGAGTATCAACAAGCTCAGCTTATGCTATTTTAGATAGGGCATATTATACCGAAAAATTACAGAACATTATTATATAGTTTCTTCATGATACTAAATTAGAGAGTTAAAAGTGACAACTAACCTTTGTTTTGCATTCCTGTTTGAGCCCCATCAACAGAATAAACTTCCTTTTTCAGATGTATTTGAGCTCCATTCTCTAGCAGTAACTTGACCACAAGAGCATGCCCGCTCTGACTTGCTACCATTAGAGCAGACGACCCATACACAGTCTGCAAATCTACCTGGGCCCCATTCTCTAGCAATATTTTTGCAACTTCAGTATGGCCATTCTGACTTGCTATGTATAGAGGAGAAACTTTATTTTTATTCAGTAAATCTACTTGAGCCCCATTCTCTAGCAATATTTTTGCCACTTCAGTATGGCCTTTCTCACTTGCTATGTATAGAGCAGAACATCCATTCTTACTCAGCAAATTTACTTGAGCCCCATTCTCTAGCAATATTTTTGCCACTTCAGTATGGCCATTCTGACTTGCTACGTATAGAGCAAAAAACCCATCCTTATCCAGCAAATCTACTTGAGCCCCATTCTCTAGCAATATTTTTGCCACTTCATTATGGCCGAACTGACTTGCTATGTATAAAGCAGAAAATCCATTCTTATCCAGCAAATCTACCTGTGCCCCATTCTCTAGCAATATTTTTGCCACTTCAGTATGGCCATTCCGACTTGCTATGTATAAAGCAGAACATCCATCCTTACTCAGCAAATCTACCTGTGCCCCATTCTCTAGCAATATTTTTGCCACTTCAGTATGGCCATTATGACTTGCTGCGTATAAAGCAGAACATCTATCCTTACTCAGCAAATCTACCTGTGCCCCATTCTCTAGCAATATTTTTGCTACTTCAGTATGACCCTTGTAACCTGCTATGTATAAAGCAGAAAACCCATTCTTACTCAGCAAATCTACCAGTGCCCCATTCTCTAGCAATATTTTTGCTACTTCAGTATGGCCATTCTCACTTGCTATGTATAAAGCAAAACCCCCATTCTTATTCAGCAAATCTACCTGTGCCCCATTCTCTAGCAATATTTTTGCCACTTCATTATGGCCATTCCGACTTGCTAGGTATAAAGCAGAGCTTCCATTCTTATCCAGCAAATCTACTTGAGCCCCATTCTCTAGCAATATTTTTGCCACTTCAGCTTGGCCACGATAACTTGCTCCTATTAGAGCGAATAATTTATTTACATCCTGCAAATTAACCTGAGCCCCATTCTCAACTAGTATTTTGACAACTTCAGCACGGCCATTACGACTTGCTACCATTAAGGCTGATTTACCATACTTGTTCTGCATATCTACCTGAGCTCCATTTTTTAGCAGTAGTTTAACAATTTCAGAATAGCCGGCTGAACTCGCACAAAGTAAGGCAAACTCTCCTTCATCATTCACAAGATTTATCAGAGCCCCATTCTCTAACAGTAACTTAACTATTTCAGCACGACTTTGCTTACAGGCTGACAATAAAGCAGAAGAGGTGTTGGAATCTCTGGTACCAGCAGGTGGAGAAGTGGTAGAATTATTTTCCATTCTAAACAGCAATGGGAGAGACAAAGTTGAAACAGAAGTAGATGGATGACTTGTAATTGTTTGGCAAAGATACCTGGAGGCAGAGTTTCCAATTGAAATAGCAAGGAAGACAATTGCTCAGTTATCATCGAACAAGCACCACTGTGTTGGGTTCTTGATGTCATGTGATCAAGAAATGATTATTCATAGTTACTAATGTGGTGTGATACAACCTCATCAGATAACAGACATTACCTCATTGTGGTTTTGTGTGATTTACTTATATAACACTGAGACTTGTAGAGATATAGTTGAGTTTTATAGCCAGTTGTGTTGAGTTATGTCAGTCATTGAATTGTCCTAATTATAGTTAATAGTGAATATATTAATACTGTCAAGTATAGGTAGCTAGATAGGGCTTAGGCCAATCTAGTACAAAACTGTTACAACTAACAATATTGGAGTACTCACAAGTACCCCGCCACACAGTGGCACCGGACGTACTCACTTGTGCAAATTAGGAGAGCAGTAGTATTAGACAGCTTTATCAGTGGTTTCTCTCTCCTGCTCTCTTTTTTATTCCTCAGCCATCCCAGCCCTGTTTTTCTTATTCATTCCCTTCACCAAGAAAGGAGCTGAGTTAGTAGTAGTAAGGATCATGGACAGTGAATTATTCATGTTTGTCTCATACTATGTAAATAAAAAAGCAATAATTTATTGGTACACTCTACACAACATTAACACATTGTGAATAACCAGTGCACATACAACTAAGGTTTAATTTGATGACTGTAACAACCACAACCTTTTCAAATTACCATAACCTTTTCAATTTACCTTATAAGTAACAAATAAATTGCAAATAAGACCTGGTAGGTGCTCAGTCTAGATGATGCTAATCCTTAGACTCCATGCTCTAACCACGGCCATGACAAAAATAGATATGATAGTTTAGCAATAAGTAGTAAGTGTAAATATTGCACTATATTCATTTCAAAGACAAACTTGTAACTCATATAATTATTGGCGAGCGAGCGTAGCGAGCGAGACACTTACAGGGGTAACACAATCGAAAATCGGGGATGTTTATTTATTGGCGAGCGAGCGTAGCGAGCGAGACAGTATTAGGGGTGGATAATGCAAAATCGGGTATATGTTATATATATATATGTATGTATGTATGTATGGATGGTACGTATGCTCTTTAAACGCTCGCGCGGGAAACGTTTTTCTCC
>WLWD01004397.1_pt1 | contig 28877 bp, 11 predicted proteins | sample 6712731 | NCBI WGS metagenome assembly WLWD01 (sample SAMN12718690, study PRJNA576275) | sponge metagenome | isolation source: marine sponge | host: Mycale hentscheli | place: New Zealand: South Island, Marlborough, Capsize Point | collected 2014-11-01
TTGTAGGTGAGAGCTTGTTGTCAAGAATTCAAGGTAATTCAGATGGTCAAAGTAACTTCAATTTGATACTACAGAAGTTATCAATACTCAAAAATGATGTAAGTAGTAATTCCATATTTGTTGGCTAAAATTACAAATAATAACACTGGTTTATTTTTTATCGTAGCTGAAAGCTTGTTCAAGAGTTACTGGTGATTGAGATTATCAGAATGGTTGATGTTTGATACTACAAAAGTTGGTAAGAGAGTGATTTTGTATTTGTTTGCTGAAATCAAATGTCATAACTGCTATTATAGTGTTTGCATGAAGTAAGCTAAAACATAGTAACATTTTATGTTACCTAACGATCAGGCTCGCTCGCCATTTGTGCTCAAGCACACCACTAGTTATATGCTAGTGGTTAAGAAAAAGAAAAAGTCGATAACTTGAAATCATAGATTGAAGTTTCATGTGAGGCCAGCCACTTCACATATCCTATCTGATGTACAGGGAAGTACAGCACTTTTCAAAGTATTTGCAACTAATACAATTAAACACGTACACTTCTGAAATTCAGTATTTGGATTCGTATTCGAAGAGAGCCAGTGTTGCCATTGCAATTTTGGAGCACCTGGCCTCAAGTCTGGTCTCTACCCACTACTGCATACTTCCACTCAAGATCTTATAGAAGTATCTTCAATACCAAACTACCACACACATTCATGCATACATACTTCCATGATAATATGATAAACACCACTCCTAAGACTTCAGAAGCCATCTGCTGTGGGCAGCTCCATGGTTACTATTGAGGGCTACACAAATAAACCGGAAAATGCAGGTGCTTGAGATGGTGTACGTATCCATATGTTGAGTCAACTACAACAATCGCTCTACTGAGAGGTTTATAAATATTTATACCACAGTTGCTGCAAGTGTTCTTCCCCAGTGAATCTCCCACTGATCTGTATATTTCTCCTGCTGTGTGCACTTGTACTGGGACTGTTATCAGCAATTGTTCAGAATTTTCTCATTGGTAACCACGGCAAGTTGAACAGGGGCAACTCCTGGAATTATCGCTAGATAACTGCCCCTCACTCTGGGCTTGGCCTTTATCAGAGTGGTTAATCAGCGATAATTCCTCAAATGCATTGTTTAACTATTATATTATTTATTTATTTATTTATTTATTATATTGCACATTAGATATTTTCCCGTGAGTATTTCGCATAATGCGAGCATTCAATACCCCCCCCCCCCCCCCCCCCCCCCTATTGAATGCTCCAACACGCCTGTGCGTAGTTCTGGACAACTGTATTGTTAGATGTATGGCAGAGTTCCCTCTATGACGAGGCTTTGAAGCACAACCGCTTTACTCCTCTGTAAAAATATCCACTGTACAATAGACAACTATTACACTCATCGTATAATGTGGGGTGACATTTCACTCTCACACTTGTATGTTCACTCGCCTTCAGCTCATGAAAATACTTACACGACATGCACTTGAAATAGTCCTCCATATTGTACACTGACTTGTGCAATAGTATCATATACTGCAGTCAACTGAGGGCTATGAAGACACATCTTGCAGAAGTAAAAGTGATTTAATTGTGTGTGTGACCATTGAAAATTGTCCATACAAGACTAAGTTGTGGACATACTTTCTTCAATACCTTCTCAGAGTGATATCTAAACACACAGTCAATCACAAGAAACGCCATGGTTACCAGTCAGATAGACAAGCTGTAATGTTTACACATTAGCAAGTCTGTTATACCAACCAAACTTATAACTAGAAACTTGTCAGAACCTTCACCACACAGCTAGTCAGAGCCTACAGCTAGTCAGAACCTTCACCACACAGCTAGTCAGAGCCTACAGCTAGTCAGAACCTTCACCACACAGCTAGTCTGAACTAAACTAACTTGTCATTAAATAAACTAACATTGTAACTAGTCAAGTCACGCTACCTCTCATAGTGCAGCTCACTTGGTATCAAGACTTGCATTGGAGTGTGTTGATTTTACTAAATCATCATGAGAGAAACTTGTACAGGTTCCCGTTGATCAGAACAACTGACCACTGCTGGAGGGAGGACACATTATTCATAGGCAATGCACCAGCAAGTCTGCTGGAGCCATGACAACAACTCTCACAGCACACACACACTACACATACACACGCATGCATACAGATACATGCACACACACTACACACACATAATCTAATTAAAACTTAAAAACAGTTGATTCAGCAAGTAAGGCTTCCACAGGGAGTGCTCCAGACTTCCTCCTACTCCATTTATACTTGCAAGTATGCCAACATATCACATTTAAAGCACAGCACACACAAACACGCATACCTACATGTTACAGCCATCTTATATTATACCTCCACTAACAAGCTACAACAACTACTTCCTCAGAGGACCAGCTAACATATAGTGCTTCTTGCTAAATCTCCTCTAATTCATCTTTACCTCAGTTTTCCCCCTACTTTATAGACTCTTTTCCATATCTTACTATAGCTATAATGTAGTAAGCATATCTTGTTGCTACAAGATATATGCCACTCCCTTACATCAATCTCAAACTCAATAAAATCTAAATAAAAGCACACTCAAGTAAAAACTACATCACCTGAGGTGGTACTGAAAGTTGTAACCAACAACCAACTACCAAAGAAAACACCCAGACATGTTCTGATGTTCGGCACCTCGTTGAATACAACGCCATATGGTTCCGACATTTCCCTTTAATAGATAATAAATAGTTTACACCTTAAATTCATAACCTATGTGCTGGGAAACAAAAGAAATAGAAGGGTAAAAAATAAAAAATAAAAAATAAATAAATAAATAAAAAAGCAGGGAAACCATATTTGAAATGCCAAGTCTGAAGTTTAGAGACTCTGTGGCTAGTCTCCAAGGACAAGAGAACCTTCCTTGAATGCTGATCACATGGAAATGTTACATTTTGTGTCTTCTAAAAAAATACCTTTCATTTTATAGCTCATAAAAGTACTATAATAAAAAAACACTATTAAATAAAGTTAATCAGAGTTAATGTGTTGGTCACTGTTGAAATCCCACCACAACACATTAACTAATTAAAACTGCGCGATATGAATTAATGAGCTCATAGTAATGATAATAATTAATTTACAATATTCACTGATATTGTGAAGTGAAAAGTATTCAGTTTACGTGGAAGGTGTGGCTTAATCAAAGGCAATAAAAGCCCGTGCTAAACTCACCATCAATTATAGTCCTCCAAAACATTCCCAAATGACCTTTGCCCCTCACTCCACTCAACATCGGGGGCCACAGCGAATGCAAATCAGGATAAACTGCCGAAGCTCCCTACAGCGATTAAGAAAAATTCTCTTCACACTGACCACACCCCTCACAACACAACACCACATCTCTTACCAGCAGTGCCGGCTTCATTTTCTCATAGTTCTTCTTCATAAATAAATCCTTCACGCCCCAGTGCTGCTTCAAAAATTCTAAAAACCACTCAACCTGCAATTCAAACAATTAAAAATAACTCTATTAAAACATTACATCACATGCTCTGGGGGAACAAGTGAATCTAAAAATACCTGCTAGCGACATTGTTACATTGTTGACTAACAGAAAGACTTATGGCTGTCTGTTGTTTAGCCTGACATGCGTGCTCTTGAAGGCTTCCTTGTGAGATGACGTGTCTGCCATTATTAGATTAGCACTGCTTCACCACCAGTGAACTGACTGCCACCATGCTGACATTGCTAAACAAACCTGGCTAAACTACATAGCTACCAGGATGTGGGAGGAGGGTGTGTGTGTGTATGGGGGGGGAGGAGGTTGGAATGGCACAACAACTCCAGATTGTTCAATACTTACAAAGCCAATGTGGTGACTGCCCCTAACATTATAATTTATTTGTATCCTGCACTAGCAAACCAGCCAATTCTAATTCCACTTTCATTGTACTATTACAGAGCACGTTGACCTGTGGGAATGAGTGCAAAGTTCATACAAGTGCAAAATATTTAACCCTTCAGCTATAAAAGCCATATCAAATAATAATTAAGATGGTGATGATAGTAATATCTGAGCAAAGCCCCACCCCCATTACACACCCACCTTCCCATGGCATGACGATACCACCAGCAGCAGGTAAAGGGTGTCTGTATTGAGACCATCCCAGCCACCATTGACCCCAAGTTCAGAGAGGAAGGCGTGACAATGATCTCGATAAGTCTCGACCAGGAGACCCTGTACCGACACACACAGACGACCCAGGTTTTCTTTCTTCTTGCGGACTGTATTTAGTTCCCTGACAACCATCAAAACATCTTCCTGCGAGTTGTCAACAAAAAAATTCACCAACAACAATCAACAACTAAAACGACAGGGTTCAGTAATACAGCACTTCTAATTAATCACATTCTATTTTGGCCAAATGTAGGATAGACCTTACAGCAACAGTCCCCACCATTATACAAACTTCTACACATAACAAACCATACTCTGTTGCCAAGTTAGTTATGCATGTACGGAAATCATGGAGTTTAGAGAAGAAGCACTAGAGAAGGGAGCATGACAGGGAGGGAACACAGGAATACCACTCCCTCAAGCTAAATTGCTCCCCCCCCCCCCCCCCCCCCCGTCATGTTAAGTTTTCCTCTTCCAAGGAGAATGTCTCCACCTCCTCAATACCCTCCAAATAATGTTGTAATAGAAAATGGCGTACCAAACTATTGACTCTTCCAGACCGCACCAGTGCCAGTAGAGCGAACACCTTGCCAACACAAGCCTCTCTCTCCTCACTGGGTTTCCCGCCTCGGCCCAGCTCTAAATGAGACTGCACCAGCTTCATGACCACGTCCACCGTCACCTCAGGGAACTGCACCAGCATCTAACATGTGCACAAGCAAACAACAAATACCCTTATCTCGGCTCACTTCTGCATGTCCTGGAGCTATCTGTCACAGATCAGTATTGGTTGTACATCAACACTGTCTAGCCAAAGGAATGTGCTGGCTGACTCAGCTGTTTAACATAATGGTCTGAACATGTCTAGCTCTCTTGAAAGCCAAATAGTAAGACAGCTTAGAAATGTTTGTATTGGATGGAATGAATGAAACTCTACTGATGTATTGGTTCATGAGGTCTTAGCCCCCAACTCACTTCAGTTAGGGCCATGAAAAAGCCTTGCCTTGCCCCTTTCCTGTTTGAGGCCAATCCCCTTATGAATCTCATCAAAGCATAGTCCAATTCTGGACACACCCCTTCCTCCTCGTGACCAGCAGCCTAAAGCAGCCGCCAAAAAAAAATGTTTACAAAGAGCTAGCTAGATGTATGAGGTTGTTCCAATGAAACCCACTTTAAATCCATTTAACAATTCCAACATGTCCTTGGCGGCACACACTCTTTCATCCTCCTGAAGGGAGGACAGCTTCCAAAATAAGTTAAGGAATTCAGTCTCCATTGAAATACGACTCCACGTGATTGCTCAAACAAAAACGCGCTTGTAGATTCTGTAACGCGCACCCCCCAACCCCTCTTCTTAATTTCTTTTGACGAAAAAAGGACGACCTTGCCACGTACCTATTGCTTGCTTTTAGCGCGCGACGCGACGACGGTCGTCTAACTCACGTGAGTAGCTATTAATAGCTAGCTGAACAAACCACAACTGAATTAGCTACATACTGGAGTGAATAAACGAATCCCAAAATTTCATTAAGGTTTTTACATGTAAAAATATTTCAATCAGTAAGGGTTGGGTAAAAGTGATACATCATTGATAAAGTGACTTAGCCAAACCAGGTTAGTGCTCAAACACAAAATAAAGGCATCAGTTGTTCTATGAATTGAAACATGAAGTTGAACTGCAGCTTGCTCTCTCTGTTCTGTACGAGACGGATCTCTAAAACAACACAACTGAAATTTCCTGGTGAAGAAGCGGAATGATACACTTGATCAGCAATATCTGTTGATGGAACTGACAACACTTTCGTAGGTGAAGAACACAATAGCTGTATTGGGCACCACACGCAGCAGATGAGCACTCATGCCACCATAAAGTCCTCGAACACCTTCATCTCTAAACACCTTGGCCAAAGTCTGGAAAAAGGAATGATACATGCGCTGATCTCGAGATACCTTCTGACGCAAACGTGTCCTTACAACCTCTGCAAAATAGATATGTATTTGTTATTAATTTGCAGCAGTGGATGATGCAATTAGTGACATACCATGCGGATAGCACAAGCTAGATGCAGTGAATTTGGCCACTCCTGCAGCTGCTATGTAGTCCACAAAGTTTAAGTCTTGTTTATGCTGTCGTAAAACCTTTTTGAAATGCTCATAAATCACAAAATGGATTGCAGTTTCTGCAGTACCTAAAAACAAAAATAAAATAAAAATAAAACACTAAGCACTTGATTGTTTGTTCGTTTTTCCCCCTTCACTCACCAGCATAAGAAGCAGTAAGGCCTCGATAAAAACCTCTCAACCCATCCAGGGAGTAAATTTGTCGAATACAACGCGCTGCTTTCATGGGCGTTCCAGACTCCAACTGCATCTGAGTTTTGACGACCCAGATAGGACTGGTGAAAGTTGTGGTGGCCACACCTATAAATAAATATACAGGAATGAAACCAGTCTCTGCTACTACTGGCAGCAATACCTACCTGCTGTTACAGCTGAACACAAGTGTACCACTGGACTCTCGTGTGTGAAAACTTGATTATAACAGGCCTTTGCTTGAGAATACGCCAGGAAATAAATTGCTCTGCAATTCAGCACAACAAACTAATCAACAGATAGTAGTAAAATGGAAATATCAGCTTGTACCGTGTGGGGATAATGCCAACAAGACTGGGAGTCAAGCCTTTGAATAATGCTGAAGTACCTTCTGTCTGAAACACGTGCCTATTAAAATTAATAATTATCATAACAAATAATTACCATTGTACCCATGTTATGCAATGAAGTATGCCCATTTTTAGAGCTCATGAATACAATTTATGACTCGTAAATATCATTCTATATTATTACCAAATTACACATCACATGTGGAGCAAAGCTTCCCAAAACATAACACGTCGTGCAAAAAAAAACTATCACATACTTTCACACTCCACAAAAAAATCTAACCTCATGTAAAATAGTGGAGTTGTAGTCGTGGATACATTACGTGGCGGCCAAATGGCAGATGGAAGAACAGCTAAGCTTTGTGTTCCCACAACCCTGCATGTTTCGATGCTGCGAAGGACACCTTGACCCACTGAAGACTGCAAAAACAAATAAAAAGGTCTTCTATAAATGCAGTCCTTCAAAACCTCTCATTTTTCTAACCTGCAGCCTAGTTTTCACTACTTCAAGAGGGCATGTCGCTGTAGTACCCGCCGCTCCCGCCAACCTGCAGTTTTAAATAATTGTTTTGAGTGGAGTTGTCAAGGAACAAGCTAGTCGACCAGAAACTGGACTCACCCTCCCGCTAGCAGATGCGTGACTGGGTCTACCGACATTGGTTCTGTATCTCGTACACCCGAGATGGTGACAAGCAAAAAATTTTAAGCTTTTATATAGCTCTTCTTTAGATGCGGTTCCACAAGAACCAGTAAGCATTCCCCCAAATATTGGAGAGAGCTGATATAAATGCGCTGTGTAGGTTAAAAACCTGGTCACAGCAAACTGGGTCCTCTACCGACCTTCCAAACGAGTAACTGTCGCGTTGCCCAGTCAATCGCCTCCAATTTGTTTGTGTACGCTATAGAGCTACCCGGGCTAAACACGTTGACGGCACGAGCACGACGGTCTGCACGTGCTAACTTTTCGCTGATCTGATTGGTGGTTACGTAACACACTAACTACGCGCGGTGTGTGTGTGTGTGTGTGTGTGTGTGTGTGTGTACTGTGTGGGCGCGCAGTTAGGTAGCAACGAATTGCGCATGTCCAATACTTTTTCCCAAAACAATTATGAGTATTTTTGAAGAATTATTTCTAATTGTAGCCCATCCCACTGTAATGTCATGAGAAGAGGCAAAGTGCTCACAGTAATTTTAGTCCTCTCTTCCGTGTTCGGTGAGTTGCATTAACGTAGCTGTAGCTGCATTATGATGTAATTCTGAACGCCTACTTTGCCTGAATGTATCCAAATGAGTGCAGTGTAACACCAACATGGTGCTGTGGGTTACCTGTTTGCACATACTGTTCTCGCAATAGTCAGCCATGCCTCTTGTATGCTTGTGTCTATTTTGAAGACTGCACTGGAAATGCTATTTGTGATATCTTATAGGTTTCTATTGGTTCAAATTAGTTATACCACTCAATGAGAATGCTATAGCAAGTTAGATTTGCTAGACCAAATTTACACGTATTACTACTTTTTCTTTTAGTGTGTCTTGTGTTGGTTCATACAGACCAGCAACCCTCCCCTCCCCCCATATTCACATACATATGCACACATTAGTGGTATTCTTGGCATTGGCAGGCAAGCTAGCTATTTTTATGGACTTGCTATTAGTATTATCCCATTTACATTCTTAAACCTCTAGTTTTCTTTTGCCCAAGTATATTGTATTGCGCACCACACTTAGTCAAAATTTAATAGCATACTGAATTTGAAATACACTTTCTATTTAACCGATTAATGCCGAAGGACGCGAAAACGCGTCAATTATGAAAAATCGATAACCGCAGAGGACGCGAAAATGCGTCAAAAATGTGTCTTCGCGTCCATTTCGCCCTACAGCTTTGTGGAGTCAAGGAAGCCACCAATCACAATTGCAGACGATTCTATATTGTTGTAAGTATATTTTAGGCTTATAAAATACATAGACTGCCATAAGAAAATGTTGAGTAAATTTTGTCACAAGAATAAGACTTCTTTCTGATAAAGTATAAATTGAAAATAAATATTTCATAATATAATAAAGGTACACAGAATAGTTTTTTAGAAACCAATATTACTTTAGCTATAACTGCTCATGATAAAACAAGTAGAAAGCTATCTTGGCAAGTGGAACACTGGCACTTCAGCATCCTAGTGATGAAGACAATATTCTTGACCTGGCACAGCATGGCAGTGACAAGGATGGCAGTAACTCTGATGGTAGTGACGAGGAGTTTGATGACAGCAAGAATGACTTCAGTACTGATGGGTGTAGTGACTGCAGCAGTCACTAGATGGTCAAGGACTCTGACAAGAGAACGGAATTGATGATTCTGAAAGGTAGCGATTTCTACAGGAATTTTAACCACATTCTTTATAGCAATAAGGAAAAATAAATATTGTTATACAACAGGAGAGACTGCAGGGAGCCCTCTGACATATACTTCTATTATGCTATGACCAGTTGCACTTGATAGTAAGATCACCAACTATTCTGTCAACAATGCAGCCTACCAGCACATCAAAAGTAAAGACACCTTGGAGTACCAAACTGAATACACTAAAATATTCTATCATTTATTTGTGATGTACCTGATTTCATGCACAAAAGCCATAAAAAGCTTCTCTGTTCACAAAAATTTAACAGATTGCTCAGTTCAAAATAAAACACACCCTAAATAAATATCAACAAATTCTTCCTGAATGCAAGACAGATGCGCGCAAAAACACTTTCTCTTACCTCTATGATCGAGTAGCAAACTGCTTCAGCCATGAAACCATACTTCCAACCTTACTAGTGTGCTTACTAAGAGCCTCAGTGTGATGCCATAAAGGTTTTTGCCAAACGGTGCGAGTACTATGTTACTTTTCAGTCGGGAACAGCTCCTTAGCGTCGAATTTATGCTTTCCCAATAGCCTAGAGCGTACTCTATCGTTCGATAACACTGTCCCCGAGGCAATCTTCAAACGTTCGTCTTCTTTCTCTCGCTTAGTGTCACCCTCCCACCAAGCAATCAATCTTCTGTGTCTCGCGTGCGCCTGCGACCGCATTACGTAAGGCGCAATTAAAATTTTTATTCGCGCGTAATCGGTTAAAGGATAGTTTATTGGGTTCTAATAGTCTGCTACATGTTGTTTAGCTTTAACCAATTTCAATTGTTCAGGTTTGCCCCAAGGGTAGCAAACTTTTCCAAAGCCAAAAAAATGCGTTGCTGAGTAGTCGTCAGCGATTTCATAGCATTTATTTTTCATGGTGCTGTACTAACTTACATAATTAGGCATAGTACCTGCATTATACATACATATGTGTATTGAAGTCTCGACTGGGTGACAGCTGAAAGTGTCTCACTCGCCATTTCTGACTTCACACTACTGCATGTGGGCATGTCAACTGTTTGCTTATAATACAATTTTGCTATTTAAGACATGTTTTGTATAAAAGGCCCTCCCTCTGGCTGAACTAACAATGCTGAATAAATCCGTAAAGGCCAGTAAATCATTAGGTCTTTTGGAATGTGTCCAAATTTTTGTTTATTCTATCTATTAAGGATCATGATTATAGTAGGAGTGTTGGATTATTTATTTCTTATAGAATATGGTATATGTCTGTGGCTTTAGACTCACGGCTCTCCCTTGTTCTATTTGTTGAAGCAATGTCCAGTTTAGGTGTGCTGTGGTAGAGATAGCTGTGTCTATTCATGCATTGCTTGAATGCCTTCTTAAATAAGTCATAACAGTGACCACACAATGGTGGCAATGAGTCCTGCACAAGGTAGCTACTTGCATGCAGCAGTCAGGTGCTGCTGACTCATGCATGGAACAGTGAAGAATGCTCGCACGTTCATTGTGTGTCATGTTGTACTCTATGTTACTATTTTTGGCTGCATATGGGCTATGTTTAGTTTGCTCAAAAGGTACCACCACTTGAAAAGTAATATGGCTGCCATTTTGCATAATGTAAACCTTTATGGCAATAACTTTCACATTGATAAAAACCTAACTGTGGTGTTTTCTTAATTTTACTTGATGATTGGTGTATTGTTTATTATTGTTTGGCATCTGTCTTATAAAATATTGTTATGAATATTGCAATGAGTGTAAGAAGTTTTGTTTCAACTGTTTCTCTCGGCTTTTTCATTACTTATGTAGGGATAGCTGTAAGTCAATTACAATGTTTGCCAGTAAATTTTAATATATCGTTGCTGTTGGCCTGACGTTTTGAGTTGGTTGTGTGGCCACTTGGGGGCAGTGAAGTGACAGAATTAGAGTAGGAACTGAAGATCACTACAAGAACTGTATCTAGGACTGTGTGTGATATCTAGAACTGTTCCTGTCACTATAGACAGTTGCTGGTGGTGACATCTCATTGTGAACTGCTGTGACAAATTGTTATCAAAACAACCCATCAAACCAACCTTTTGTACACATGCAGTACATGTCCTTCGTTGAAGAAGAATGAATACAGTAACTTTTGTGTGCATACATGCATGCATACATGCTCATGGTATGGTTGAATCGTTTAGAAGGCTGGAAATGAAGTCTAACTAAGGATTGCCAGCAGCTGCATCAGTGGATAACAGATTAGAGCAACTTGCTTAACTGAAGCCCATTCATTTATTAGAGATGAATCGTCTGTGTTTAAATTTAGCGGTTGGTGTATGTATTTTTAACGGTAGCTAAATATAGCCATGTCAACTAATTTTAGCTCTATTGTGTATACGGTGAGAATGTGATATAATTAGACCTGAAATATGTGCATGTTGTTATCTTAGGATAGTTAATCCCATAGTTGAGTCTTACAACACTGGTTATGCAAGTACCTGTCATAAAGCCTTGGGGAGTATTTAACTGTAGACACAAAATATGCTTGGTATATAAAATGCTTAAAATTAATAAATTTGTGAGTGATATCACCAGTTGTTGTTGTTGTTGTTGTTGTTTTTGTATGGTTTTGTTGTTTTCCGGAAAAAAAATTTGAGCTAGTTATACTATAATGGCTTCTCCAGAGGCTTGCTCAATGGTGGCAATCCTGACGATAGAAATGTCACGCGGACATGTCGAGATTCCTGATATATATCACAAGATAGAGAACGAGTCTTAAGAAGTGGTTACTGTGAATCCTCACACCAACTTAGTCTGGATAAGCTTGAGCTACACTTTCGGGAGATCACTAAGAGATCATGTTGATTGTAGACCTCATTGCTAGTAGCAATGACATAAGGCATGTTACATGAGAAAGCAGTTGTTTATCATTACATACATCCTTATGTTTGTAGTTATGGAGAGGACTACATAAGTAAGGTTGATGGTTGGGTTGATGTTTACACGTATGTTCTCAAATAATATGTTGAAGAACTATCGTGAGAACTTTCGGTGTTTCAAGGGTTAGCGACATTATACACTTGAAACGGAAAGAAATCCTGATCAGATTATTCATATACAAGTAGAGTGTGCATGCATACAGGTAGAGTGTGCATGCATACAAGTAGAGTGTGCATGCATACAGGTAGAGTGTGCATGCATACAGTAGCAAGTATTACTGAACTATCCAACTAGTAATGCTTACCTCTTAAGCTGCGCTGTCTCTCTGTTACTCCGTCTCTAAATATGTGACCGTCTACGGGAAAACCGGGCACAACGCGGCGTGCGTAATATCGAGAAAAGATCGATCGATTTCTTAAAAATGTATTGTTTCAAGCCTACGGAAGGGAACGGTTAGGTCTATTATAGCGGGAACGACTTAAGCTACGACGACAAAACTTGGAGAGCTCAATATCTGGATGCCGACGACTCCGTAAGTGCAAAAAAAATTTTCGAAGGGTGCCGCGTTGTGCCTGGTTTTCCTATAGACGGTCACATATAATGAATGGGGCGAGACTTGGAACCAGCTATAACTAACCAAGAACTTGATTGCAGTGTGGATTTATGGGGCATTTCACAATGCCAAGTTTTATGTGTAAAGTTCACTTGCTTTACAAGGTAATTAAGTATTCTAGTTTAATTACACTTTCTACACTCCAAACACTGTTGACAGATGGATTAAATAAGTTCTGATTGTTTAGAACTGTGTTGACATGTTGTTGCATGTATTAGGCACTATGCCCAATTCATGACTCGCCTCTTACATAAGTTGTCTTATCCACCTCACCCTTTCATAATGCAAGAGATGTGTGATTGAAAGTGAATTGAATTATGTTATGTTACTGACCTATGACCTAGTCAACTTTCAATCCCTACCCCTCCCCATTGTATTCACTTTTCTTCGTTGCTTCGACATATTTAGCCATTCTGAACACATTTTTGAACATGTATTGTTAGAATGGAGGATGACAGGCTTGAGGGTGGCTGGCTCTCGGCACAATCACTCAAACAAGAGTTACACACGTCATTGCAGATGATTTTACATTTAGCACTTTCAAATTGACGATCTTGGAATTTACCACATGAAGTGTAAATCAGTGAGATTGTGTGTTGGAGTAGGTGTTAGGTTAGAGCCACTTGGAAGTGTTAATGTGTGACATCATAGATGGTGATAATAAATGCAAGGAGCAACTACCGACAATAAGGTCTGATATTGCAGCCGGACACATGTATCCACTGAACAGCACAACAATACTGGTTTTGTGTTATGCTGCTCTAACAATGTTGCATATATTTTTGTTTATCTTTTGTCATGTTTACTTGTCACTGGATGTTGGTTTCTGTGTATTGATATTTTTTTTTTTTAAGTTGACTTAGAATAGGTAGTAGGTTCTAAATGAAATTTTCTGAAGTAGTCAATACATCATTAAACTGTATGAGATAAGCTGGTAATGGTTGAGTTAATGTATTGGACTGATGCAGTGACCAGCTTTATTTGTGTTCTTGTGTATGTAGGCTTTACTCTAGTCCTGTTCTCCAATGGCTCCTCCTCCTTAGCATCGTCCATCTCACTCTGGTCATGTGATGAAGTCTGCCAAACCTACCACACTCGTCTGGACCGCTACTGCCACCGATCTCTGCTGGCGGACAAGAAGAACCTCGAGGGATTGTTCTCATCTGACGGTGAAGCTCGCCTCCCTAAGGACATTGCCAAGAACTTTAAGCTCCAGCAGGTTCACGTCGTAGCCAGACACGGGGACAGGTCTCCTATTCATCAGCAGTTAGGGACATATCCGGTATATTATGAGTGCGGTCTCAACTCGTCACAGGTCTGGAGGGGCCTGGAGGACTTCAAGCAGCCCCGCCCACTTCGCTTTGACAGCACGGTTGTCCACTCTCATCAGAGGCCCTTGTACCCGGGTTCGGCCGTCAAGCCTTGCAAAAACGGCATGCTCACTGTTGAAGGCTTCCGCCAGCACAAAGCCTTGGGGGCACTGCTGAGTGCGCGATATTCTTCACACCTTTTTGAGAACTCTGTCAGCATTCAACAAGTGGCAGAATCCATTTATGTGCAGTCCACGGATACCAGGCGTACCTTGCACAGTGCAGCTGCATTTATGCTGGGCTTTTTACCCGACCAGCGTAAGTGGCGACAGCAAGTGACCCTCCATGTGTCTCCGGGAGTCCTGCTTCATGCTCCTGCTCCTTGGGTGAAACCCGTCTTCAAGACGTGCAAAAATTTGCACTCATTTGCTGCGTCTCAGTTATGGAAGACCAACTATCACCAGACGGAGCTGTCCCAATATATGCCCTTCTTTGAAAGGCTCGTGTACGTCTTCAAGCAGACTTCCCTAAAACGGCTGGCTCCGAGGGAGGTGTTTGATTCCATAGTTACTCGAGGTTGTCATGTTAAGGACAACCCTTTACCATGTTCGTCTGAGAACTGTTTGGACTACATCAGTGCTAATAAATTATTTGAGTACATAGACTGGACGTTTGTGAACTACAATACCCCACTTGCAGCTACACTGGCGTCCATTCCTTTCCTCAGACACTCTCTGTATGAGACCATGCTGGACGTGGTGAACCACAAGGCTGGTGCCAAGAAATTCCTTCTGTCCGTTGGACATGATACAACCATTACCCAATATCTGACAGCTTTGGGGATTTCAGTGGATGAATGGATGCCTTACGCTACCAGAGTCACATTCGAACTCTGGAAATCTTCTAAAGGGTCTGGGAAAGTGTCCTACGTGCGTGTGCTGTTGAATGGAGTGCCGGTCACTAACCAGCTTGTCCCTTGGAAGAAACAGGAGAGTGAAATGCTCCACTCTGAACTGCTTCCCTTTACCGAATGGGAGGATTTTCTGCTAGTGGGGAAGTACAGGGATGTGGAGTCTTATGATACCGAATGTACTAGAACACACTCTCTGAGATAATAATTTGTTGCTTTCTGTCTCTCTCTCTCTCTTTTTTTTTTTTTTTTTAGCATTTACCAATCATCAATCATGGTATGCCACTTTTTTTCTTTTTTTTCAATTTTTTTCATGCCAATTTTCTCATGACGTCAAATTTTTTTTTATTTGTAAAATTTCCAGTGGAATATTATTTTTAATATCATAATTTATTGTTATCATGATATTTATAATACATATAACATGTCCTTGTATGTAGTGCTACTGAAGTGGCTAGTAATGAGCTCTAGTCGTGTGCAACAACTGGTTAATAAGTCGTACAGAAGAATATTTGCTATTGTTTGAATTTGGTGTGCAGTACATTGCTCACCTGCTTTTGAAATCAATGGCATAGCACTCATAAATGCACGCTCTTGGCACTAGTGTAATTCAATTTACTAGCCAAGCAACTAAAACTATAGAGTGGGGCCTTTCATTCAAAACGCTCACATGGATTTCTAGAACAGATAATTATCAAACTGCTGAACACTAGTAATTGGACAACCTTCTTAGAACATCGTTCTTCAAACTGAAATCTACTACATATTACCTAAAGAAAGAGTTTAATAGAAAATATACCAATACCCAACTATTCTCACATATGGAAATGAGTTCATAAACCAATATTTATAAACGAATCAGTTTTAAGAAGTCATCGGTAAAAAGGAAGAGAAAAAAACAACACTAATCATATAATGACAAGACTAAAGATAAATAGACTAAAGGCGTGAACCAGCGAGATGTTCCAATCACTCATACACGGACGACATGTCTGTGTCTATGGCAACACAGTTGTACGCAGCATACCTCAGCCTGTCCACTGCTTCATCCACACTGCTATAGTCAGGCAGATAGAGGGTGTTGGAGCAAGTAGCAGATGTCGGGAGCTTGCTGCCACTGTCCGCAGCATCGATGAAGACGGTGCAAGGGAGGCGGCGTCTACCTGTGATGAACCGGAGGAAGCGACTCCGATCTTTGTTGCTAAACTTTCCCAACGCTTCCCACATGGTTTTAACCGAATGGCTCTTCTCTGAGAGGGAACTGTCGTAGCGCGCAGACTTTTTCAATGCCTCGACGGATATCTCCGGGTTGCCGCACACCTTCAGCTCCACTTCCTGCCAAGTGAGAAGACGTAACACTTCAACGGGAACCACAGATGTGAATCCATCACGGATTGCATCAATCTGGATCTTGTTCTCATTCAATCTCTGCTCCTTCACCATCTTACTGTACTCCAACCGATTGTCGTAAGTCACTAATTTGTCGGCTCCGTCGGGGACGAGGGAGATAGTCTCTCCGTTGCTCAAAACTGTCGTAAACTTCAGTACTCCCTTGAAGGATTCTTCAAATTTCTCTCTACTCATTGTTTCAATGGAATCGATAAACTTGACTTCGGCCGAATCTACACTCATGAAATCCCTGCTCCACGCGACCTGCTCCATCACTAACTTCTTCCATATGAATGGAGACAGAGAGAGGACCAAGCTCTCTTGGCTCCTGAACATGGCTCCCATCAACTGACCCAAAAAGAAGTACTTGGACTTCAGCTGGCAGCCCGGGTTGGGGACGTAAGTATCCCGGTACACGTTGGAAGAGTCCTGTGTTTGGTTGGGACTACCGATGAATAGAGGCAAGGCCACTTCATGATCTGGGTCGCTAGGACACAGTTCTTCGGCAATGTCGGCCAGGGAATCTCTGAATCCGCCCCCCTGGTCGATGATCCCTTCCTGAGCAAATTTACACTCCCACCATTGGCCAAAGTGCCCCGCCCACCTGAAGTTGTAGTTTTGACGGGTGTGCTTCTTGAGCTCCACCATAAGCTGATTGAAAAGAGCTTTCTTGCACTCGGGATCTTTGGATGGATCCTCCGCATGCTGCCTGGCCGACATGCGGTTAAGGTAGATCTCAGGCCTACTGGGAGAAGAACACGAAGTTTCACTAAGTATGTGTTGAATGAGACTATTACGCTGAGAGCTCAGCGGCCATAACTGCCGGATGGTGTCCAAGGCATCCACCTTGGTAGAACAGCTGTGAGAGTATCGCGGCAGAAGGTACGTCAGGTCTGTGTTCAGGAGCTGCACAATCCGTTTCAGCATAAGTGCCCGGTAAAAGAGCTGCTTAGGCTGGAATGGCTGCAGCTTTGGACACCTAGCAATTCTTTCGGGCGTGAAGACGTCTTGGCTGAGGTCCTCTGACTGTAGGAAGACAGACTGGCCGGCATGGGTTGTGACGGCCACTCCCCTGATCCTGCAGTCGATGCCTCCTTGATAACATGACTTAATATGTACCTCAATCACCTCGTAGTACGTAGAGAGCGGGCTAAGGATCAGCTGCAATGTCTTGGAGTCGTAATCAACAGACGTGAAATTCCTGGAACACAGTGTATTCATACTCCCCCTACTTCCGCCCTTTACCACAACTCTCCTCGGCAGATAGCTGCCGTCATCGGGATCCACAAGCAAAGCAAACTTTTTGATGACGATGCCGGGTTTCATAAAGAACCGCAGGTAATGGCTTCCCTGGTCGCCATCCGACTCCCAGTAATGGTCATCGATGTCTGGGTGAAGTATGTCTGCTGCCTGGTCCTGCTCAGAAGATGCTTCAATCTTGCTGAAGTACTCGCTTCCCTGGACCATATGCATACCATCCATGAGTCCGCTCATGAGCTGGTTCTGAACGAGGAACTGACCCAATTCCTCGTCTGCCTCCATGTTCCAGCCAGGTGGTGGGACACTGAGTTTCTCCATCTCTTCTACATCCATGTTGCTCATTAGTGGCTGCTTCCCTAGGTATAGCGTACACATTTGTTCCACCATCTTTAGCCAGTCTTGAGGTTCCTTCTTGTCTGACTGCTTCTTGCTGCTGCTACTACTACTACTACTACTACTACTACTGGCGTTAGAGTCAGGGACAAGTTTCACACCAGCTCTCAGAGACTTGGTGTTGGGACTGATGAGCATCCATCCTTCTTGAGGAGATAAGGTATTAACCCAACCTCCGCTTTTATTAAACAGAGGCTGGCCCTTGCACGTCACTTTGCTTGTCTTCCCCTCAGGGAGTTTGTGGAGGACTTTGGCTTCTGCTTTGGGCTCCTCATAGATAGGCACAGCATCCTTGACATCTGTAAGTTCAAATACTAACGTTTTAGGAACGTAGCACAGAGGTTTTGGAAGATTGTCACCCTTCCGCAGGCATTCTACCGCTTCTGTAAAACACCTAATTCTACCGAGACGGACTCTCGCTGGATCCAATGACCCCATTTTTTTTTCCTTACCCGTCGCTCGCTGTGTTTATGTCAAGTTCCCGGCCAACTGACTTAACTTACAGTATACGTCCGTATTCCCAGAGAGTAGCCAACACACCCACATTTCTAAACTACGCCCAAATTTCTATGACACGCCCACGCTTGGTTTCTGGAAAGCGAGAGAAGAGAGAGTAGGAATGTCCTCTGCCGTGGAAGTGCTTGAACGTTACCAAACTGACTTAGAATCCTCGCTAAAACAATCGGATCTTTTTAAACTATCTCAGGATCTACTAAAAAACAGAGTGCTGTCTAAAGACGCCTACAACAAGTTGGCATCTCTGGACCCTGACCCCACCCATCTGGAACCAGTGGTTAAGGTCAGGTACTTACTGAAAGTGATATATGATAGAGTCAGGGAAAATGACAGTGTCTATGCCAGACTAATGTGTGCACTGAGTGCAATAGGAGGAGAAGTGAGGGCATTGTGTAGGGCTATGGGAGGTGAAGTTAAACAAATGGAGGAATGCACAACTAGTGAAGAACCAGAGAGAGACACTCTGTTAGTAGAGGAAGACATACCAGATCTAGTGGAGTCTCTTGTGTCTGGTAGTCACTTGTGGGATGCAATAGGTATTGCACTGAACCTTCCCAAACACAAGCGTGAGGATTGTGGGGAAGGTAAAGAGAATGTCAATAGACTCAGTAACATTCTCACTACATGGATACTAGGTGGCTATGAGGGAGCCAGACCTGCCACTCTCAGTAGCTTGAGGAGAGCATTAGCCAGTGAGATAGTGGGACTAGGGAAACTTGCACTAAACCTGTCGAAATTTAAGAGAGAAATAGACCCTTTACCAGGAGCTAAGGAATTGCTTGAAATTTTCTATCAGTCATGTAACACTGAAGTAGCTGAGGGCAAGTCCACACTTCTAGAGGTACAAGTTAGTTGTAGTGGGTGTGAATCTTACCAGTGGAGTAAAGATGGCGAACCTTTACTTGATGGAGCTGATTTTTGTGGTGTGTGTAGTAACATACTATACATCAACAGAGCTAGCCAGTGTACAGAAGGGCAGTATTCTTGTAGAGTTAGTCGAGGCAGTGAGACTGAATGTAGTGATGAGATAAGTCTGAGTGTCATATATCCTCCAGGGAAGAAAGAATTATTAGAATTCTACTCTCTCACTGACAGAGACGTACCTCAAGACTCCTGGCCTCCTGTAGGTAATCCCACTTTTATCAATCTAGTTCTTATCCAACAGAAACCCATGAGTACATGCGACTATTATACAATTCGCGGAGACATGGATGACATTCTAGAGAGCAAGGAAGTAGCAGAGTACGAGGAGGTGTTTAGAGAGTACAGGGAAGGAGCTTTAGTTCTTGTTGAAGGTCGTCCAGGTAGCGGGAAGACAACCTTAGTGAACAAGTTAACTAGAGATTGGGCCACAGGAAAGAAAGTCTTGCAAGGAGCTAAATTAGTGTTTCTAGTAACCCTTAGATTACTGAATGTTTCAGGAAGAGAGAAGGGTTTACTAGACTTACTTCAGATATTCTATGATGAGGATCTTAGTAAGATTATAGAGCATAGCCTCAGGAAGTGTAGAGGTAAAGGAGCGTGCTTCATTCTAGACGGACTAGATGAGTATCCTATTGAGTCTAAGAAGAATTTAGTAATTGATCAATTGTTGTTTTCAAAGACCTTTCTTCCTCACTCCATGGTTATAGTAGCATCACGCCCTGTAGCTACTTGGAAATTAAAAACAATGAGTAGAACAAGAATAGAAGTTGTAGGGTTTTCAAAAGATCAGATCTACAGCTATGTAAGAACTTACCCATTCAATGATTGTTCTCCTGGCATGGCTTGCAAAATGACTGAATTTCTAGACCAGCATCCCAATGTTCTTCACATGTGTTACCTACCAGTCCATGCAGCTATGATATGTTTCTTGTTTAGTGAACTTGAAGGAGATATACCTCACAGAGAAACACAACTCCTTGAACAATTTATAATCACCACTATAGCAAAACACCAAGCACGTAAAGGAGAAGAGCTCCATGTAAGGTCACTGAAGAACTTAAGTGGTGAAATTAAAGAATTGTTTAACTCCATATGTAAGGTAGCATTTGATGTGATCATTAACTCCCAGCAAGTTGTCAGCCAGAGCGATGCTCCAGTTTCTATTTTTACTGACTCAGCTCTAGGGCTGCTAACAGTAGAACGCAAATCTAAACTTTATTATAGTGAAGATTTTTACACATTCAGTCATTTGAGTCTACAAGAGTTTCTAGCAGCATTTCACATGCACGAAACTCAGTTAAGAGAAAAGAGGTTTGTTTATCAAGATAGTTTTAGCAATGTTTGGAGATTCTATTTTGGTTTGGCGGATTCAACAACTATAGACTGGCTGAAACAGATCATGACCGTGGGTAGTCGTTTTATTAATATATTTCAGTGTGCCTATGAGTCTCAGCTAGTTGAGATATGTGACCTGGTTATAAAAGATGAAATAGTCAGTCTAGATAGCACTTTAGTCATTGCTGATGTTATTGCCCAATGCTTTGTCATTAATACAACAACTAAACCATTAAGAAAGATAGACTTTAGGGGTATGAGGGATGATGAAGTCAACTTATTTGTATCCATGGTTACTACCAGCAAACTTCAGTCCTTTAAGTGTCTAAAGGTTGTTCTGACGCTGAAGGAATTAGAGCCATTGAATAATTTGTTGTCTCACTTGCCTAACTTGGAGGAGTTGAATATAATACGATTATCACTAAACACGTCCAAAATAGAATGTCTTACTACTGGAGTTACACTTCCCCATCTTAAAATCTTAAAAATTACTCGCGAATGTATTTATTCCCGTCCTTTAAAAGTTTTAAAACGGTTAGCGTTTGGTAGCAAACGGATTAATAAAGTATTTTATTCTTATAGCGGGGAATATAATAAAGTATTTTATCATTCTGTTAGTAATACTGTCACAAGTCATGTATTGTGGAGGAAGATACTTCTCTGTGCTTTTAACTTTCAGAGAATTGAGGACAATCATAAGTCATGGCTACACTTGTGTAACTTACAAAACTCTCTTTCTCTCCCTAATGAGAGGTTATCTCACTGTACTGAAGTAGTTCTTGTTAATTGTTGTATTGGTGATGAAGGAGCAGAGATACTAGCCAACACATTGAATACTTCAGTCTTGGAGAATCTGGTTCTAGATTTTAACAGAATAAGTGACTCAGGAGCTATAGCACTAGCTGGCTGCCTATCAAAATGTAGTGTAGTACAGGGGGTGTCTATTGAGTGTAACTCTATTGGTGACTCAGGAGCCACAGCATTAGCAGATGCACTAGTCCATTGTACCAGTCTGAGAAGACTAGACTTGCAGGGGAATAGTCTAGGAGATAAAGGAGCAGTAGCTATAGCTAAAGCTGCAAAGAGTCTACCTAACCTAGATCTGTATCTTCATAATGTGAATATTACAGAGGAAGGTATTGATACAGTCCTAGAGCTAAGAACAAGAACCAGAATAAGAAGTATGGAGTTGACTTCATCGTGGGATAGTGTTAGTGAGACAGATGTAGATACTCTGAAGAATGCTTTGTACTGTGGGAATTTACCAGCACTAATTGTATCCAGTGATAATATTTACAACATTGAGAAACTAGTAGTAGACCAACAATGTGTTGGGAATGTTAGGGGAGTGTACTGTGCTTCTATTAATGATTACACTGTACCAACTTTGTGTAGAATCATACAGCATTTGCCAACTCTTCATTACATTGATTGTAATTATATAAGTCCCAATATTAGTGATCCTATAAGTTCCCATAGTGTCCATCTTCTTAGTGATTGTATAAATTCCTGCAAGTCATTACATAGTCTGACATTATCTGGTAGCTGTGCAATTAGTTTCCATTCTGGATTTTTAGATGCTGTGAAGAGTTGGACTCAACTTAGATCTCTTCAATTGTATGATGTTGAGATTAGCTTTGATAATGTCAGTTTATTATTTGGTACTCCTGAGTCTTGGATTAATCTACACACTCTGAAGTTAAGGTATTGTTCCATTGGTTTAGATGGTGCACAAGTTCTTAGTAGAATGCTAGAACATTGTAAGAAACTACGTAGTTTGGATCTATCGTGGAATGACACTGATCTATGGTTGGATGCCATTGGTGATACAGGAACAATAGCTATAGCTGAGGCACTGAAGGATCACACTAACTTACTAGAACTTGATATGAGTGAAAATGGCATCACTTCAGAAGGTGTGACTGCACTGAGTCAGGTGATAAAGTGTAACCATCTACAACATATTGATCTCTGTCGTTGTGGGTCATTTCCTGAGTCTCTGGTGGAAGTCATGTGTGGAGATTCTCTACAAGCACTATATCTTAGTGATAATAAGTTAGGTGTAGATGGTATGGCAAGCTTGAGTGTAGGACTTGAGAAGTGCAAACAATTAGTAAAACTTGACATCAGTGGTAATAACATTGGCACACGTGGTCTAGTATTCCTAGAGGAGGGACTTCAACATTGTACTAACTTACAAATGTTGGATCTTAGCTCGAATAATATCACATCTGATGGAGTAGCTCACATATCTGCTATAATGAAGTATTGTAAATATTTGAGGCATCTTGATATCAGCTCTAATAGCATTAGTGTAGATGGTGCAGCAGTTCTAGTCAGTGGATGGCAATATAAGAGTATGTTGATACTGGGTCTAGTTGATAGTTTTAATCATCCTCATGACTCAGCTCTAAGGAATGGATCTCCATGTTGTAGTAGTTGTGATCATCTACTAGAACTATATTACAACAATGACTATGTCACTATTCCATTCATGCCAAAACTTGTATCTTCAAATTATTGTGTTATTGATAAGCGCTGATGGAAAGTGGGCATAGCACACTTCTGGTTTGGACTCTTCTCTTGATTGTTTTTACTAATTTTGTCAGTGCCCCGCCTACCTAGCCTTAGCCACACCCTCATACTTCTACCACATTGAAGAGCTAAAATGTCACCATCTTGACTATCTACTTCAGAACAATCTTCGAGTCAGTCCACAGGAACATGAGGACGGAGCAGTTATGTGTGCTGTACTCATGAAGTAAGAATACTGATTTCTTTGTGTAATTGTTAATGTATTATATTTTTGTGGTTTTAGAGTAAAATAGGAAGACATCGTACACAGTGATAGCACTTTAGGTAAGCAAGTGGGTGTGGTGTGTATGTATGTGCGTGTGTATGGTAGAGTGGAAATCAATATCCAAGTTTAGACTTCAGGTGTCTCACATTTAGTGGTCATACAATCTCCACCACAATCACTCTTGATACCCTCAGAATGCAGTGCAAGAGGTTATAGTAGTCATCCAGTTTGTCTGTCTGTCTGTCATGCTCTGATATTGAAGATTACTGACAATTAGATATTTATTTAGGTATAATGACTTAACTCAGAACAACACATTAAGACCTTTACTGTGCAATTTTTTTAGGGTTGATTTTAGTGGGTAATGCCCCTGTCATCACATTGTGATCATGTTGAGCTAACAATTTATGCAGTAGTTTTGCTTTATGCTGTGAAGTTAACCGAGTACTTGAATTGGAGTTTTGAGTTGAAACTATCAGTGAATGTCATTTACATGTTAAGCTTCTCTTTCTTATGAAGACAGCATTTACATCCACCATTTTCATTGCACAGCTATTGTTTAGAACATAGCAGATGTAGTTTTGGTTTTGTTACGAGGAACTTTAACTGCTTAATTAGTTACTTCAGAGAACGACACTTTGTGTTTCTATTAACTTAGTGTGTTTTTGACTGTGATAGTTTGGAGTAGCCGCTGTGTTCTAAATCAGTTAGCTGTCGTGAACTATCATTTGTAGGGTCCCTCAGGCCCTAAGTAGGCCCTCGTTGTGCTCGGGACGCTATAGCCTAGGGCCTTCGGGACCCAAAGCGATAGTTCCCTCCGAGGCAGCGCCTAACTATTATATTGATACTTGATTGGTCAGATAAATGGTTTAATAGCTAGCTAGTGTATAGCAGCACTGAGGGTTCCCACCTTTGGAGCTTCAATTCTTCCATTCTTGCTTGTTGCAATAGAATGGTTTTATCAGGCAGTGTCTGTGTGTGTTTTGTTTCAGTATATTATGTGTATTTATGTTTACATGTTAATGTGCGTGTGTGCGTGTAGTGTACTGCTAGCAGGTATGGCTGTGAAAAAGATCCTCCCACCACTCTTGTATAGCCACACCCAACTACTCCATTAACTCAGCCATGTTCGCTCCACCCATTCAACCACACCCACTTTCTTTCGATCCCTACAGGATCCATCTTATCCTGTGTTCAACACACACGACTCCATATTCCATCACCCGGACTATTCACGTGCCGTGCTCATGAAGAACCAACTCCAGGATTCTTACGGGGATGGGCAGCTGAAGGTAGCCAGCAGAGAGTAAGTGGTCACACCCACCGTATTGATGATGAAAGTGTATGTATGTGTGTATGTATTTATGTTTCTAGAGGAGAATGGAAAGGAGAACTGAGGATACAAGTTGCTATTACTCTGCTGGAGGTGTGGGAGAAAAAGTTGGAAACTTAACTCCACTGCCACCAAGGAAGGTGCTTGGGTAGAGAGTAAGAAGCCAAGGTAAGTGTCCTCACAGTAGACAGGTATCAACTCAGTCCCCAGGTTAACTGACTACTGCTACAGCTTAGGAGAAATAAGGGAAATAATCCTAAAAGGAGTTCACATAAAGCTCACTCACTCTTCATTCTGCAGATACACTAATCCAACTAAAATGGGTGAGGCCTTGGTTTCTATAATAACCTCACAGCACATGGTGGTGATACACAATACGAATAAACTAAAAATAGACTGAGCAGAATGTTACAAGTACAACATTCACACCAACTAGCAAACAATACATTACAACATGTCTGTCTATTCAATGCCTTTGTCAACTCTAGCCGGTCCTAGTGGGCGTTCCCACATGAGAATACAAGTTGCTCATCTCTGTTGCAGGTGTGGCATCCTTTACTAATGAATTTGCACACTATGTTAAGGCAAATATGAATCAAGCTCAAGATATTCAGTGAAAATTTAGGGGTAGCAAGCTTGAAGGCAAATTTGGATCAAATATAAGATATTTAGTGAAGATTTAGGAAGGCAAATATGAATCGAGCACAAGATATTTAGTGCAAGATTTAGGAGTAGCAAACTTTATGGGTGGCCGCACACTGCCTACGCAATTTTTTGTTGATGGTTGCTATGCACAATTACTACTATTGTATACTTACAGGGGCTTCTCCACTACAACACAAGGACAAAGTACCTACCTCACTAATTTTAGAGCGAACCTGGAAGAAATATTGGGGCCAGTTATAAAACTTTGTAGCATTTTTTTGGTTTGTATTGGTTCTAAAAAGAGCCCGCCTCTATCAAGAGTAAACAAACATCAATATAACAACAAGAGAGTCGTATTAGGTCTGCGCGGCTTGGGAAGTCTTCGCTCCTTAGAAAAAGCCTGCTGAATCCATCCGCTTGAGTTCAGGTGCGCAGAGCCTGGAGAACGGCTACAGGAGGAGAGGCAGCCTAGTGCACCTTGCCACGTGAGTTCAGATGACATATGGAGAGTTGCTGTAAACGGATATTAGACAACAAGAAGCTAAACTAAAACACCACAAATACGCAAAGTATACTTCTGCTACTACTGCGCGATTGTTTCTGCTCGCGTATTATTGAATGGTGGGGTATTGGCGGGCAATAAATTAAGGTCTGGATCTACAGGCAGTGTGCGTTGCTATGTGCGGCCACCCTTAAGGCAACTATGTATCAAGCACATGATGTTTAGTGAAACTTTAGGGGTAGCTGAACTACCAAAGTTGTACTTGTTATTGTTTTTGTTCTCTACAGCTAATAGAACAGACCATTCTGATCTGGAAATATATCCAGAAGACCAAGTGTCTTGTCACCATAGCAACTATGATTGGCTACACCCACCTGTCCTCAAGGTGAGTAAGTATTAACTCTACAGCTACTGCACATGCTCACTGACTGTCTGTTGTAGGGTAATCATGACATGTATATGCCATCTAGTCACTGCCTGTGATAAGAATGTTAATGCACAGAACTCAGACATAGGAAACAGGTAAAGTACAGTCAGTTTAGCACCTATGACACTTTACCAACCTGGATCAGTTTTCATGAACACACATACTGTCATTGTTACTGAATCTCTTTACCACCGGGCTCACCTACATACACACCATTGTCCTCACTAACCTGGCACAGCTTTGCACGCACAACTATTGTTATTATTACAGATGACGCTTTACCGACCCATTTTGACAATGCTTTGTTTGACTGTTTGTCACTCTGTCATGCTCTGATTTAAATGATTACTGACAATTGACTGTTGATTTAGACGATGATTTAAGGCTTTTTGTTGTGCTACTTTTGACTGATTTTTTGAGAAATTGCGAAGCTTTGCATAAGTACTAGCTTTTGTGGTCACACCCTATTGTCACATCGTAATCATGTCAGCAAGTAGTTTCTTGCTGCCCATAGTTTTGCTTTATGCTGGGAGGTAGCGGAGTGCTGGAAGTGGAGTTTTGCTTGAGAATATTTACCAGTGAGTGTCTCTGCCTTTTTAGCTTCTTCTCTTATGAAGACCATGTTTACATGTACCATTTTCACTGCTAGAGCTATATTGATGTCTGATTATAATAAATTACTTGTTTGGTCTGAGATAATGTTGTAATAGCTAGCTAGTGTATAGCAGCACTGAGAGGATGTTGTAATAGCTAGCTTGTGCATAGCAGCACTGAGAGGATGTTGTAATAGCTAGCTAGTACATAGTAGCACTGAGAGGATGTTGTAATAGCTAGCTAGTGCATAGTAGCACTGAGAGGATGTTGTAATAGCTAGCTAGTGCATAGCAGCACTGAGAGGATGTTGTAATAGCTAGCTAGTGCATAGCAGCACTGAGAGGATGTTGTAATAGCTAGCTAGTCCATAGCAGCACTGAGAGGATGTTGTAATAGCTAGCTAGTCCATAGCAGCACTGAGAGTCCGCATCTTTGGTGCTTCATTGTGGTTGTTGTTTTAGGAGTTTATACCTTACTTGGAGAAGAATAATCTGGTGGGTGGAGCTACAGGAGAGGTTGTTCTTCTACGTGGTGGACAAGGAAAAGGGGACAATGGACGGCTACTACATCAATACAGACGAGGAACGCCCCTCCCCCAACTCCACCTCCTCTTCCACGGGATTCCAGACCTCCCACTTGTGGTGGGTTCAATTCCCCACAGACTCTGAGATTTTTGCACGTCACACCCAAACCTTCGCAAGGTAGGAGGGTGTAGTTATAGTGTATAGGTGGGTGGAGTTATGTTAGAAAAGGGTGTGGTCATAGTGTATAGGTGGGTGGAATGAAAATAAAAACTGAAATTATCACCGAGTTGCTTTGTGTGGTGGTCATGTATGTGTGTGTGTGTGTGTGTGAGTATTCAGGTGGTCTGTTGTGAAATGTGTGTGTATAATGTGTTTAGTAGCTGGTTCTTAGCTATACATAAACTTTCTAGCTCATTCTCAACTCTTACACATAAACATGCAAAGATCACTGCATGTGGTGAACTGCCACGGTGGTGTGCACCATACAATCATAATATTGAGGTCAGCAGGGCTGGCTACTCAAAGATGACACTCAAAACAACATGAATGGTTCAATGTCCAGCTATGGACACGATCCATTCTCTGAGAAAGCTTGAGAAAATTATAAGTGGGTGGAGTTTATCTAGCTGCTGAGAATGCATTGTGTTGAGTTTAACTGATGTTTGACTTTCATCTCGACTGTCAGGCTTGGAATATCAGGACAGATATTTGAGATCTTCACTTTCATCTCGACTGTCAGGCTTGGAATATCAGGACAGATATTTGAGATCTTCACGGTCAGACAAGACTCAGGACAGTAGCATTGGTGTCCCAACCAAATCAGGACAGTTAGCAACTATGATACCATATAGTTATCACTATCAGCAGGCATGTTTAACTAACACTCTTCTTTACTACTTCTGTGTGACAGTAACATTGTGTAGATGAAAAGTTTCATGTTGCCAGACGAACAGACAAGCGCACACAAACAGTAAACTGTTAGACACTATACGAGTTGTTTTATCTCCTCCATCAGCACATGAGTGAATGATACAGTAGAGACACACAAGATTGCATGATAAGAGTTACAAGTGAAGATATCCAGGGTTTGATACAGGATTTTTTGCTAGGGGGGGAAAGTCAAATAGCGACCTTATAGTTGTATTTATTTTTGTCCTTGCAATACTAGTAAGGTAAGGAAATTAAACTTATTGTATTATATTTATGTATTGATCAACTGATTACCTCTAATAAACAGCTTTGTTCATTTTGAAAGCTGAATAGCTCTGACA
>WLWD01002091.1_pt1 | contig 28864 bp, 17 predicted proteins | sample 6712731 | NCBI WGS metagenome assembly WLWD01 (sample SAMN12718690, study PRJNA576275) | sponge metagenome | isolation source: marine sponge | host: Mycale hentscheli | place: New Zealand: South Island, Marlborough, Capsize Point | collected 2014-11-01
GATGTGTGGATGGTGGTTGTAGACAGTATGGCTGCTATTACTGACACAGTTGCTGATGTAACTGGCTTCATTGATGTATCAGAAAGTATTGTAGTGAGGTCGGGGTGGTAGACTAGGAAACTTTACGAAAAAGTGGAAATGAGCAGCCAAGTTGTGAAGTTATACTTGGATTGTCTAGAATTAGATAAGGGAGGTCACGGTTGCAACCTAGGATTTAATAGCTTGGGATAGGGATATAGAAATATATAACTAACAGTGCCTATGATTGTTATGTTTCTGTTATTGTTTATAGTGTACCTAACTCAAGTGACAGTACTGCCCTTATTTGGTCATATCACTAATGGGTTTGTGGTAATAGCACCACCCCCTCACAATAAAGCAGCTGACTAATCTAAAGCCATAACTGGTATTTAGGTCTAATATGTACATAAAAAAATAATATTCTGGCATAGCAATTAACTATAGCCTTCACCAATGATGTTTGAATAACAAAGTTATGATTACAAAGCCTAAGAGTGATACAAAACTATCATAAAGACTTGCATTGGTTTTAATATTGTTCTTATTGAAAAGATAAACCACAGGACAGTTCGCTGTGTGATTCTTCTGGAACTGTACTCTTTTCAGTCCAGCCATGTCATGAAATCCAGTTTCAGCTTCACAACCGATGCTGGATAGCTTAATTATTCACAATTCTGTTCATCTGACAGTTGGAGCTTCCTATGAAATATTTTGTTATTATTGTTGTTGTTGTTGATATTATCATTATTAATACTAATAAAATTTTACTGCTCTTGTTAAAATAATTATGCTATACTGCTATTTGATATGCTACACTGACCTGCAGCAAGTTTGTCATGACAAGCTACAGATCACACTTATGTTGGTTAGCAATGGTACACAAAAGTTTCTATATCAAAGAATTAATATTATTACTACTACTACGACTACTACTAGCTACTTGTTCTTGGAGTTGTCGCTGCCAACTAGGAATGCAGCTGCTTTACTGAATGTCCATCCTGAAAACCTTAATAGCAAGAGAAAGGAAGAGGGCCCTTGCTCATGCAACTAACTAGCAGTGGTCTTCATTGTATTTAAAAGACTCCTATAACTTTCCTCATTATTTTGGTTTTCTACCCACTCCAGGATGTCTCAGTGATCCTGGTGCAGTTAAACAAAAAAAAAAACAATATAAAGATACAATTTGAAAAAAGGCTGTTTTTTTCCTTTTAGTCGATAGTGCATTACTTCTGTGTTACCTGTGACAAGGAAAATAACCAAAAACCTCCTAATTCCTCTTGCACTAAATGCAGCATCTTCCTTACTCAGTATCTTCTTGATGGTAAAGCTTTTGACTGCAAGAAATTCCAGGTTCCAGGCGAGAGGCTCCTGGCACGGGAAAGTTAAATGTGCGCATCAATTTTACCGTACCGCGCGAACGGTCCAACTGTTTAATTTAACCGTTTTACGCGGAAACTGTGTGATGTTTTCTACAAACGGTACGGCCGTAGTATGTTCTCACGTTTGACAAAAAACGGGTAAACTACGGCAACGGTTTTACCGTACTACGCCCGTCGCACAGTGCGAAAACCGGCACATTATTTAGACGCCTACTGTACATCGTGATTTGATGGCCTAATATAATGAACCACCATGCAGGGTATCATATGTGATTTTTCACTGGGGGTGGGGACACTGTGTGTAATTAACCACACCCACATTGTTTTTACATATACTTTGATGCGTATTAAAAGTGTATACTTCACAATGATCAGCACATGCATGATTTTACTGCTCATTTAACTTTAGAACATAGCTGGTGTAGTTCTTGTACGGTGACAGAGCGACTTTAAATTCCTTAGGTCCTTCAGGACAGAGCTTCTATATGTAAAGTTCCCCAGATTGAGTTGATAGGAGTTAGGACACCATGGTGTCCACTTCACTAGGTCACCATGTGTCCACTTCACTAGGTCACCATGTGTCCACTTCATTAGGTCACCATGGTGTCCACTTCACTAGGTCACCATGTGTCCACTTCACAGGTCACCATGTGTCCACTTCATTAGGTCACCATGGTGTTCACTTCATTAGGTTGCCATGGTATCCACTTCAATTTATTTCATTTTATATAAATTTGACTTGGTTTTCATTATTGGGACATGGGATGATTGACTATAGCTCTACTTTATACACTGATGCTCTGCTTGCAGTAGTTGATGGAGTGCCAGCCAGTGGAATGGACTAAGTTTGGAGTTTGTGGTTGAGCATGGCTGATCAGACCACAAACCACCACAAGTACAACACATGGGTTTGTGGTTGGTAAAAACTTGTCACCACCTCTACCATATGTTTTGGTGTTGTATAAGGTGTTTGTGGTGCAATGCAGTCATGTGGGGATCCTTATTGCTGGGCATTGATATTTGTATGATGTGTGTTCAGTCATGTCATGTGCAGTCCTGTGTTGCTGGACTTTGAAATTTGTGTGTGTATTTTGTGCAGTTATGTGGGAGACCCATTGTTGCTGGGAGTTGTAGTCAACACATGTATGTTTGTGTGTTATTGGATATATGAGTTGCTGCTGAAACTTTTATATTCAGTTGCTAGGGTATGGTCACACCACACAGTCAGAATGTTTGTGTGGATGTTTGTACTTCACACTTTGTCATGAGGTTCTTATGTGACCAGAGAGTAGAGGTAGTGATGGTGTTTTGTGTGACCAGTAACTAGATGTAGTGATGGGGTTCTCATGTGACCAGTGACTAGTGGTACTGATGGGGTTCTCATGTGACCAGTGACTAGAGGTAGTGATGAAGTTCTCATGTGACCAGTGACTAGAGGTAGTGATGGGGTTCTCATGTGACCAGTGACTAGAGGTAGTGATGGGGTTCTCATGTGACCAGTGACTAGAGGTAGTGATGGGGTTCTCATGTGACCAGTAACTAGAGGTAGTGATGGGGTTCTCATGTGACCAGTGACTAGAGGTAGTGATGGGGTTCTCATGTGACCAGTGACTAGAGGTAGTGATGGGGTTCTCATGTGACCAGTGACTAGAGGTAGTGATGAGGTTATCCCATTCGAGGCAAGAGTCACTAAAAACAACACAACGAAGTATGTACTTCAAACGTGACAGTAGTAGTACCGTATGTGAAAAACCTGTCAGAAAATATAAAGAGAATTCTACATCGGGCCTCGACATCAGAACGGCTTTCACACCATACCGGACACTAAGAAATATATTAGGTTCATCCGAAGTAAAAACTTCCACCAATTAGAAAAAGAGGAGCGGTTTATCAAATATTGTGTAAGACTTGCCCAGTGGTTTATATAGGCCCAACTGGACGGACGCTAGAGCACAGACTAAAAGAACCTCAATGAGCATTGAAATTGCTAGACACCAACAGATCTGCAGTTGCTCAACATGCAATTCAGCAATATCACCACATTGATTGGGAGAATGCTAACATAGTAGATCACCAGCAAGAACTGCACAAGAGATGTTACTCAGAGTCTTGGCAAATAGGAAGGAGTGGACCATCAATGAACAGGGATATGGTTTATTGCCTCCAGTATATAATTGCCTAACAAGAATATAGCTTGTAACCAGAACTTTCTTTTTTGTTATAGCTCTGTCATGACAACAAGTTCCTCAGGACATTATTTTTGACTATTATTATTATCATCCACACACCTCCACACACCTGATGATGACCATTGTAAAATGGTTGAAACGTTTGTGCTTTTTGTAAATATTTTATGACTAGTGAAAATACAAAGTATATGGAACTAATAATAATAACAATAATCTATATAATGCACTTGTGTGTCAGTTATGACGATGATGACCGATGGGGTGTATTTATGAATAATTCATGAGAGTTTGGTAAAGCATCGTCATTACATGAAATAGGTAAAGCGTCCTCACCTTCAGTAGAAAGTGATTAATTGTAACTAAAAAGTGGGTGTAATTAGTAGATGAGAGAAGGTGGCATAGGTAAAAAAAAGGAAGGTGAAATTACGAAAGAGAAGGCAGAAGGTGATTAATTTAAAAAGCGGTTGGAACGGCAACGTTGGTTTAAAAGAGAACATAATCAAAAATTTAATATTTCTGAGTACTATTAAATCATGGGATTTGTGTGTATGTTGAGTGTGTGTATTTTTAATGTGTGTGTGTGCATATGTTGAGTGTGTGTATGTATGTGTGTTTGTATATGTTGGAAGAAGGCTGCATTGACTAGGATTATCATGAGGAATGTGCTGGACTCATCTCCATGTGGCAGGTAGTACATTGAATATGTTAATTTGTCACTCTGAACTGTATCATCCTCCTCTAGTTGTGCCATATAGGTTCAGGAGGGAGTAGGGGGGGAGGAGGAGGGGAGGAAGAATTTGCTGGAGGTGTGATTCTTTTCTCAACTGCAAGTATGCCTGCTCCTAAAATAGTATGCCCTATCGGTTTGTGTGACATGCAGTTCAGAAAGTCCAAATATTCCTGTGGTTATTTTTTCTGCCTGGCCAAGGTTAAAACTAAAGCCAGAGAATGCCATGAAGTCCTCACAAAGTCGTACAAACCATGTGGATGAGTGTCAAACACAGCTTTAGTAAGTGTGGATCAGTCCTGGAAGCATAGTGCAGCTGATTCTAAATTATGCCATTTTTGTAACAACACAACTAGCGCTGATGGTTTGCACTTCTTTGTGCCCTAGTTATTTGTTATATTTGTTGTTGTTGTTGTTGTTGTTGTCTTAAGTTATCCTCAGTTCTTATGTTTTGACAGGCTGTTTTTTTGTTTTTTGGCACATCATACACATGTGAGTTGCCAGGGTGACTTGACATGATCACAGATTTGAAATTCTTTTCAAAGCCAGGCTCCTCCGCTGACTGTTACCGCAATTATTTATTTATTTATTTATTTTGGTTACCCTAGAGGAGGTCTACTATCCTGCTACTTGCCATTGATCAGTTAGCCAGCGCTAGCCTAAGTAGAGAGGAGGGTGGGTGGGAAACTCTGATACGCTCCATCTGCTCGCACTGGCTGTCGCACTTGGAATGTGCTCGCTTCACATGTTCCCCGTCTTATCCTATGAGTGCCGATATCTTCTCACATGCCTTATTATACTGTGTGCGCTTTTTCTCGTCGTCCCTGCCTCCCGCCTTTCCTCCTCCCACGATAACCAGCTTAATGACTATTGCCATTAAGCTTCATCTGGTATGCATTGTTCTTCCATCTTCCCAGCATCTTGATAACAGAGTCTTCCACTCCAGCTTTTGCTGCCGTGGTGGCTGCTCTGCTGCGAAAACTATGTCCAGAGCATGCCTCACAGTCCACTCCCACTCTCTGCAGCACTTTTCTGACCCGTGACACAAAACACACTCTAGTGAGGGACTTTTTATCCTTGAATTGGAACAGTGGGCCTTGACCCGATCCTCGGACTACCAGGTAGTCTAATACTGCCTTGACTGGGCATAGCTGGCTGGCCACTTTACCGACTATCACATCCACCCCTTCCTAAACGAGTCTGTCTTTGAGGCTTTCAGGTGTAATTTTAGCATGGTGGGAGTCGCTAGATTGTCCACCGCTCTACATCCGCTACGTCCGTGAATGAGTCATGAGTAGAGCTGTCGTAGGCGGAGTCAGTGGGTATGGTGATCTCCCCCGACCTCAAGAATCCAAGATAACAGAGGGATGCTACTGCCCACAGCATCCGGCCATCCCGGCCCTTTCCTTGCCACATTATCCTCAGTTTCTCCAGCAACTTCGGAGTCATTGGCTTCCTGGGTCGAGCATGACCTGTCTTTCCCTGAGCTCTTTTTATCCCTCTGATCACCAACTCGAGTTTCGGCATACCCACCATGTTTGGGGTGCCCCACCCCTCCTCTATGTGCAGGTGGTGCACTGCTGAGAGATAACACTTGATTGGCCATCATGCCCTCTTTGGCTATGAAGGCCATATAATGACACAGGTTCTGCTCTATGATTGGTAGTATGTTGATGTGATGTGTACAGTGCAGAATCTTATATAGTGATTCTTTGCTGCTGCATAAGTCCTCCTTGTGGAGTCCACTAGGACTGGCCACAGAAGAAGTCCACTGCTCCATCCAGTCCCTTCTTGTCCAGTTTAGTTCTTGGAGTAGCAGCATGTCCAGTAGCTCTGCTGGCACTGCTGATTCTTGCTCCTATGCTTGTGGACATCACAAACGGAAGCCTGTTACATTGTTTCTGGATAGGGCATCAGCCACATGGTTCCTCAGCCACATGGTTTCTCAGCCACTGGTTCCTCAGCCACATGGTTTCTCAGCCACATGGTTCCTCAGCCACATGGTTCCTCGCGTGTGGTTAAACGGATTTTGTGACTCTACAAATCTCTCTCTTCTCTCTCCCCCCAGTGAAATATCCTGTATGAATTCCTGTCATTATGCAATTCTGATAAACTTCAGTCAAATCATTTTACTTATCTGCTTATTCTTCATTGAGCTGTTGTTGAAGGACTTTTTCAGATTTGCCAATTGCTTGATTATGGTTTAAACAGTTTACTATGTGATTATCCCTTTTTATTATGTATCTCTAAGGCAATGTCAGTAAATTGGTCAGTTTCTGTAAGCACACAAGTGCTAATATCACAGCATCAAAAGCACAGTGTCATATTAGCTTGTATAACCAGGTTTTGTGCCGAAGTGGTAGGGGCACCCTGAAATCCCCCACCCCCTCCAAGCCGTAGTTCCCCCCAGAATTTTAATTTAGTAAGTAGCTACAACAGCTGTAAGCTTGAATTATGTGACAAAACACAGGTCAGTGTAAGGTATATACACTTTCACATAGGCATGCCCATCAAAGCAGTGTGGGTTTAAAAAATGAGTGTGGCTAAGTACACCACCCCCAGCGCAGAATCCTGTATGACACTCTGATAGCTTAGTCATCATATGCTTTTTCTGAAGTAAAAGTATGTTCTTTCCCTATTTCTAATGTCACTATGAGGCATTTGTGCGTTTTTCAGCTGATGTTGCGAGAATAGGGAACAAGAATTTCCTTTACGTTGGCCAAATATATTGGCTTCCAGTATTCAGATGTGCAGTGATGGGAAGAAAAATGGCCATTTTTCACATGCAGTTCATAGAATAAGACTAGGACAAGTCATAGGAGCCATGACGACCACTAAGGCCATAAGCAACTTGGCATGATACAGTATAGTATTGATGACCATTACCAAATGCAAGTCTCATGACCTCATAGAGGTAGTTGCAGATCTTATAAGTCACAATGTGGATTTGGGACTGGTAAACAATTAATTTGCTAATTTTTTCGACAGACAATGTTGGTTGGTTGTTGTTTGTTTGTTTGTTTGTTTGTACCCTCAGCGCACATGTACGAGAGGGTTGTAGTAGTTGCCCTATCTATCTGTCATGCTCTGATTTTGGAGATTACCCTTACAAAAATAGATATGTGCTGCATGTATGCCACATTTATAATGCATTCATTGCAACACATGTGCATATTGCACTTGTGCGTAAAATGTAAGCAAAATGCACTTAACTGCAGCATGTGCCCTGCATGTATGCACAAGGAGAGTAGCATGCACACATGTAGTCTACACATGTGTCACATATATTTGCCGTGCATGTGTCCACGGTTTTATGTGCCACATGCATGTTAGGTGCACATGTGCATGTTGCTACTATGCCACATGCATGTCAAACACATATGTGCATGTCACTACTATGCCACATGAATGTCAAGTAGATGTGTGCATGTTGCTACTCTGCCACATGCATGTCAAGTACACATGTGCATGTTGCTACTGTGTCACATGCATGTCAAACACATATGTGCATGTCACTACTATGCCACATGAATGTCAAATACACATGTGCATGTCGCTACTATGCCACATGAATGTCAAGTAGATGTGTGCATGTGCTACTCTGCCACATGCATGTCAAGTACACATGTGCATGTCACTACTATGCCACATGCATGTCAAGTACACATGTGCATGTTGCTACTATGCCACATGCATGTCAAATACACATGTTCATGTCACTACTATGCCACATGCATGTCAAGTACGCATGTGCATGTTGCTACTATGCCACATGCATGTCAAATACACATGTGCATATTGCTACTATGCCACATGTATGTCAAATACACATGTGCATATTGCTACTATGCCACATGCATGTCAAGTACGCATGTGCATATTGCTACTATACCACGTGCATGTCAAATACACATGTGCATATTGCTACTATGCCACATGCATGTCAAGTACGCATGTGCATATTGCTACGATGCCACATATATGTCAAATACACATGTGCATATTGCTACTATGCCACATGCATATCAAACACTTATGTGCATGTTGCTATTGTGCCATGTGCATGTTAATTTACCCACGATACCATATGTTATCGACCCTTACCAAATCTCATTTACATTAATGTTATTCATACCCACTCAAACCCAATGCATGTATCATCGTGCGTCATACATAAGTACTGTACTTGATTTCTTACTTATAACTTTTCATAAAGGCAATAGTATTCGCTTGAGTTCACTTCCTGACTCATTCCAGCTCTACAACGACGGCAGAGTACCAACATCTACCAGGCAGACATGCAGCACATGTACCACATCTACCAGGCAGACATGCAGCACATGTAACACATCTACCAGGCAGACATGCAGCACATGTACCACATCTACCAGGCAGACATGCAGAAATATACCATAGTGCTTGTGTGCCACATACACAAAAATTGAAACGCGCCACAGGCATGCAGCATGCAAGTAGAAGGGTGCACAACTCATGAGTGGCATGCATGTAGCTGCATATGAGTAGCACACAAAAACGTACTTGTGTGCCACATACACAAAAATTGAAACGCGCCATAGGCATGCAGCATGCAAGTAGAAGGGTGCACAACTCATGAGTGGCATGCATGTAGCTGCATATGAGTAGCACACAAAAACGTACTTATGTGCCACATACACAAAAATTGAAACGCGCCACAGGCATGCAGCATGCAAGTAGAAGGGTGCACAACTCATGAGTGGCATACATGCCACTGCGCATGTATAGCATACAAGAGAATGCACACATGTGGCATGCTTTCTTGTGCACACATGCATCCCTCATATGCACATATGTGGCACATGTGAGGCGCTGTTTCAATTTTTCTGTATGCAGCATACATGCTTGACAGCAGCATTACGCCTGCAGCACATGTGCTGCATATGTACATGATGAGTGCAGTAAGGCAGCACGAATGTGTGCAGCATGCATACAACATTTTTGTTAGGGTACTGACAATGAACCGTTGATTTAGGTATGAACATATTCAGAAAGAAAACTTAGAACCTTTTATTGTGCTACTTGTTTGAATTTGGGGCTAATTGTTGATAAAATGTGAAGCTTTCAGCTCCGCGTTGGTACCAATTGAGTAGTGTCACGTCATAATCACGTGAGCATATAATTTCTTGCAGCCCGTAGTGTAGTTTGCTTTATGCTCAGGGAAGTTAACCGACAAAGTTGAAAGAAGTGAAGTTTCACGTTGAAAAATTATAACAGTGAGTGTTTCTGGCTAGTTTAGCTTCTCTTATGAAGACAGCATTTCCATGTACTGTTTTCTTTGCTCGGTCCATTTTGACGCCTCATTAAAATAGCTAACAGATTGTTTTGTTCATTTTGGTCTGAGATTATATTATTATAATAGCTAGGTAATGTTTAATAGCACTGAGGCAATTGTTTTGTTTTTGTTTTGTTTCTTGTGCTTGTTTAAAGCTAATCTGTACATAATTTATAGCCAGTACACAATGTTTTTCGTATGGTTATGAAGAGGTGGTGTTGTTTCACTGACACACACGCCCTTCCTTCTGCTGTAGCTCAAGTACACAATCATACACACCCACTCATGTACAGTCCTAGGGGGAAAGGCATTATACTTGTGATGTGCTTCAGTTTAAAAAATTGACATACAAGGTGAAAGGGAAAAATTCATCTTAAATATAAAATCATCATGCACAATTTATTCAAACTACATGGCTGACTTTTTTAAATTAGCGTACAAGACCATACACAATTTTTGGGACTTTAAGAATTATTGCGCCGTGTAGATCCTAACTCTGTATAAAGGCTTGCTTACTAACAAAAGAAACACAAAAAGCAGCAAATATTATTTTTATTGTTTGTTCTTAGCTAGTCAGCACATGTAACACACAACACTCTCACATGCACTCATTCACTGGATATACCAACACAAGATTTACATTGTAGTCTCTCGGTGGCTTGACTTGTTGGGCAATGGATTTTCAAGTACAAACAGCGATGACAAACAGCATGTTAACCAAGGTAGCGAGCGAACACAAAAAACGTGAGAGTCAAAGTACAAACATGACATACATACGTCCAAGCATATATAGTAGTTGGCGAGCGAGCGTAGCGAGCGAGACAGTATTAGGGGTGGATAATGCAAAATCGGGTATATGTTATATGTATATATGTATGTGGGATGGTACGTATGCCATTTAAACGCTCGCGCGTGGAACGTTTTTCTCCAAAAAACACGGCTTTTTAGGCTTAACCCCAGTTTATTCTGAAACTACAGGATTAAGCAAGCCTTACTTTATACTTAAGCTCCAAAGTGTGAGAAAATTCCTGCGAAAATGCTTGCTCTTCAAGAAACAAAGTTGATTCGACCGGTTACTATGGCAGTGAAGACCCTTTTCCAGACTTAATTTCAAAACTTCGCCGTTTTATGGGGGGGATACGGAGTGCCGGTTGTTGGTTGTCAAGAGCTGTTGGTAGTCAGAATGCCGTAGTATTAATGCTAAGGAAGCTACTACTTCTCGAGGGAAGCTGAGGTAAGTACGTAATTCCATATTTGTTAGCTAAATATGCAAAATTAACTCTGGCCTTTCTTTTTTGTAGCTAAGAGCTTGTCAACAGTGACTGGTAAATTCAAATAGTCAGATTGGCTCAAATTTGGTACTATAAAAGTTACCACTGCTCAAGAAAATGAGGTAAGAAAATAATTTTGTATTTGTGTGCTAAAATTGATTGTTTTTGTTTTTGTAGGTGAGAGCTTGTTGTCAAAAATTCAAGGTAATTCAGATGGTCAAAGTAACTTCAATCAGAAGTTATCAATACTCAAGAATGATGTAAGTAGTAATTCCATATTTGTTGGCTAAAATTACAAATAATAACACCGGTTAATTTTTTTATCGTAGCTGAGAGCTTGTTCAAGAGTTACTGGTGATTGAGATTATCAGAATGGTTGATGTTTAATACTACAAAAGTTACCATTAATCAGGTAAGAGAGTGATTTTGTATTTGTTTGCTGAAATAAAAGGTCATAACTGCTATTATAGTGTTTGCATGAACTAAGCTAAAACATAGTAACAATACTTAGTTTTATGTTACCTAACATCAGGCTCGCTCGCCATTTGTGCTCAAGCACACCACTAGTATATACTAGTGGTGTGCTTGAGCACAGATGGCGAGCGAACCTAAACTACACTATTGTTAAATGATTGATTTTAACTTCTAACACTCAAGCTACTAAAATATTGTCGAGTTTTTTAATTGCGTATATATGGTAAAGTCATTCAATGCCATAGTAACCACTCCCCGCAACTGTTTGAATTAAAATAAAAAAGCAAACAAAATCAAGTCACGTTAAACATTTTCTTTGTGATATTCTTAGTAGTAGTTGTAACGCACAATACTTTCACAAAACTGAACATACCTACGCAAGACTTACCTACAAGGTTTGTCTAGTAAATACTGTTGTGTAGGGCTTATAACTATGACAAATAGTGTATTAACTTCCACCGCCACTAACTCAAATAGAAGTAGATCTCCAGTAAGTCAGTGACTTAAAAATGTTTTGCTTGTGGTTTTTGAGGTGTGGCTTTGCACCTGAAATTAATTCTTCAATTGCCAAAAAATAGATGCTATTTGGTAACACAATAGAATGTCATTATCCAAACACTTCAGTTAACTGAACATTATAAGTCTAATTGGCGAGCGAGCGAAGCGAGCTAGACACTAATAGGGGTAACTCAATAGAAAACCGGGGATGTTTGTTTATATATATGTATATCCAAACATATATAAACAAATATCCTCGATTTTCAATTGTGTTACCCCTGATAGTGTCTCGCTTGCTTTGCTCTCTCACCAATTATACAAATAGCTTTGTCCCTAGCAGCTGTTTATTGAAACACCACTTTGGCATGCATACATGTGTGTGTATGTGTATATGTGAGTGAAGTTTCCCATACACACCTCAATGTTTGTATTGTTTCAATTGCGACAGCACAGCCAAAAATGTATTGTGTTGTGTTGAAGACCAAAGCCAAAGCTCCTTCCACTTGTCAATATTTTTTAGTTATCATTTCACATTTATAATTATCTAGCATGCAACATTTTTCCGTATTTGTACATATGTTTTATCACTTTCGCATATCACCTGATGTTAGTAGCAACAACAAAAATGGTGTTTATTCATGAATAATTCATGTGCTTAAACGAATTGAATGAATGGATATATTTTTAGTTTCTCACCTCTAGTTTCTTGAACCTAAGTGAAGTGTTTCACACACACTGAAATTGAAATTTATCAGTACCCTTGAGGTCAGAGTGCACTCTCCATGTAATAGTAATGTTTTATCAGGAGCTCATATAGTGCTATGCTTTTAAAGCGGTAATTTTTAATCCAGCTGTGCTTGCTTTGTAATGACACTAATATGGTGGTGCAGTCTTATGATAGGTCTCATAGTCGACTGTGTGCTGTTGATCGACAAGGTGAACTAAATTTCATGTCCTCATGTCTACCCCAAGGATAGCCAGCTTTTATAGGCACAAACTTTAATTCTTTAGGATTCTTACGATGTGGGCACAAGAATTAAAGGCAGCTGAACTCACTGGCTTGCCAATTATTGTTGTTATTATTGTTATCGCAGTCTACAGGGTAATCACCCACTGTCATGAAAGCGCCCACTCTGTCCATTTCTCTGATATATATAAACGTCCACGTATGTTTTAAATTGCTTACACGAACAGATATTCATTGTCAATTATGTGATCAGCAATAGAAATCTACTATAGCATTACAAGCAAAATTGACGGCAGTGAAACCACTTTTCTGATGAGGATAGTGATGGCAAAATCGAGAGAGCCTTCCAGACTAAACTACAACTGAACTGGACTGAGCTGGTCAGTCCACTATATAATGTAGCTCACTCCAAGGGGGGAGTGTTTACATGAAAGTAATGAGTGTGTAAGTGTGTGTGTGTGTGTGTGTGTGTGTGTGAATGTATGTTTGTCCTCATGTCATGTGTGAAGTAATAGTTAATTGTTTACTGTTTGTGTCATCTGGCCTATGTTTGTCCCTTGCTTGCTTGTTCCTCCATCATGCCGATCTTACTCGCTCACTCCAACTTTACTTCTTTTGCGTAATAGTAGAGAGTGGTGTTGATGTGCTTAAAAAATTCAATTCTTGCTGAAATGCCTTTACAGAAACGAAATAAAAAATAAAATATTCATACATTTTTAAAGCTAAAAATTCGGACTTGCCTTTTATGATGGTTTGATCTTAAATTCAGTCATGACACTGCTACAGAGTTCAAACACAGTTCACAGCTTGTTCACTTTCTGGTTACTAAATTCTGAGCTTCAGAGCCTCGTACCACACAAAAAAAATTTGGGCTGACTGACGTTCAAAGGTAAGCGTTACGGCAACCATAATTTTTTAAAGTATTCTAAAAAATAAAGTACTGATGCTTTCATTTCCAATGTTTTTTATTACAGGTAGTGCTACGTCACAGCAATGTAAAAAAAAAATTAGAATGTTACATTGGATAATCGATTTTTTTTTTTAATCAGAGAAGTGCCGACTGAATGATCAGTGCCATATGCACTTATGCCTGTGAATGGGTTAAGGAAATGACAACTTGGGTGTAGCTAAGAACAAGTGAGGATTCAACAGGGAAGGCTAAGTCCATAATCACGGATTGAAGTACAGTGAGACTGAGAATCAGGAAGAGGTACAGATGAAGGAGAAGAAGGGAATCCATTACTCTTGAAGAAAGAGCTCAAGAAGGAAGAGTAGGAGAGGGAAAGTGATGTAATAAACCAAGTGGTGGAAAATATAAGAGATAAAAGTTTATGCATTCCTAATTTGTAAAACATGTTATATCAAGCGTCGTTGTGTGATAGGGTACTTGCTACTTATTATTAATTTTATTTATTTATTTATTATTATTATTGTTGTTGTTGTTATTATTATTATTACTACTACTATTTTTGTTGCTTTTGTTGTTATTATTTATTCTTGTTATTATTATTCGTTGGGGGGACTTGGTATTCCCTCCTAGCCCTAGCCCTAGCCCTAGCCTGCAGCATGACCCTGTAACTCCCAAGTTCACTGCCAGTTCCCGATGCCCTGGCCATGAACCATCTTATTCCATTAATTATGCATGCCTACTTGCCTTTCATCCATCAACTCTCACCCCATCCATCGCCGCAGCTCTAGTAGCAGAGTTGTTTGGCACCGGCGGGGCCGGAAACCCCAACCCCTAATCAGCTTGGGCTGACTGGGGCATAATTAATGGGCGGGACAAGCCCCTTTAATTCTGGCACCCACGTTTTCACGATAAGCAGGCTAGCTGTTTACGGGAGCTTAGAATAATAATAATAAATAAATAGAAATAAATAACAAGGACCCCTCCCCCTCTCCTAGTTATCAAGTAAGGTTTGGGTGGGTGGGGAATTGCAACGCTCTCCCTCTAGTTCCTCACCTGAACGCGTGCGCTGTTGTTTGCTCTACAACCTCACCACACCACTCACTACTAAAGCACTGGCCAGGAAGTGTTGAGTGGTGTGGTTGAAAGGGTAAATTCTAATTGACTAGCAAATCAAGTCAGGGCAGTGCAAATTTTAAAAATCTCTTACCACACTTCCCCCTCTCTCTCCCCACTCCCTACCCCCCTCCCTCCTTAATAGTAGTTCCCAACATTCCGATGATGGACCACACCCACCAACATGCCTATGAATTAAATTAATTAAATTTTCCATTGACTACAATACTGAGATGGTGCAATGACAGATAATATTACATTGTATTACAATTAGCACTTCAAGATATCTGGCAATTGCCTATGGTTGGCAACTAAACCTTTAGCACTCAAACAAATGCTTGCATATTAAAACATTGATCCACCCACATTCTTTAAGTTTGTTCGTCTGTTTATTATTTTTTTTGTTTCTTGGTGGGGAAGGGGGTGGCTGTTTTAAATGATTTGTACTTCAACATGATGATGTATTTAGGGTGCCATGTTGTTGATGTTTTTTGTTGTTTTTTATTTGTTGTTTTTTTTGTTGTTGTTGTAGTTGTTTTTTTTGTTGGTATGGTTGAGTTTACAACATGGTTGTGTTGTATTTAGATTATTGAGCTAGAGCAACAGTTTTATTGAGATGGTGTGCAGTGCTGTTACAATGAAGTTTGTGAAGCTTGTGTGAGGCTTCAAGTTGTGGATTATATCTGCTTGCGAGTAAGTGAAATTTATACTCATTTTGGTCTATTTTAGTTGTTTTTTTAATGTTATCTTTAGAGAAAGTATATCACATCAAGACAGTGGCAGTATTTGGGATCACTCCAGGACAGTGGCAACCAATTCATGTCTGGGATCACAGCAGGATGTGTCTATTGATGAGTGGAATTTCTTGATATCTGATTTGGGATTGTTCATGCAGGACCAACTTATTATAGTAATATATCATGTTGTATATTGTCGTCATCTATATTTTTGGCTCACATTGAATGATGTTGTTGAAACAGCACAACTATTATAATATTAATAAAGGCCAGTTAGTGGGGGCAAAGATCTGTGATGCATGGGCGTAGGATTGCACAGTTTATGTATTTGTAGGAGGTGATCGCCAACTGATGCTGGGGTCAGATGAAGTCCCTAGAGTTCTCAGACATGTGCATATAGAATCAATATAGTGGAACCTCTGAAGTGAGAATAATTTGGGGCGTGGCTATCAGTTCACAAGTCACGGGTTGTTTGCCTTCGGAAGTTGTTTATACAGTAATATGTTGTTACAGAAGATGATTGCTTTAAGGGGGGATAGGCTATATGTTTTCTATTGGGAGTGAGTAGGGGCAAACGGAAAGTTCACTAATAGAGCTGGTGATTTACTTAGATAGTTCACTATCAGAGACTTCACTGGTGCTGCTAACTGCTGCATGGAAGTCCTCATACGGCATAGGGGATGATTACACATACATATGCATAATGTATTTGTTTGCATAATATGCAGTTTTTGGCCACTGTAGTTGCTATACTTAGTATTGTATGTGTACTGTACAAACTAATGTATATTATTATAGCTGTACTGCTATATGCATTTACAGTGGAACCACCAACAGTGAACTCTGTAACGAGCAACACCATGCAAATACTTGGATATACACCAGTGTATAGTCATTCAGCGAGCGAGCGAAGCTGACTCTCAGTGTGTTCAATTGAGATTTCAGATATATATATATATAGGTATGTATGCATACTTGCATACGTCAAAAAAATTCTCCCGCGCTTCTAATTACGTAAGTTAGGTAAAGCGTTCACAGTTCCAGTATTTTTCAATTAACAAGCGCGGAGAATCCTGCTGCGCTTCTTTGCCACTGCTTTCGAAGTTTATTCAGGTAATTCTGTTATTGTTAACTCTTCATGCCTAATCATTGCTATTATTTAGCGATTTCCTTCACAAATCATCTTTACCTATACTACAATGCATGGGTCCACTTCCATAGTCTGGGATCAGAGACTTTAGATTCTCTGATGCTAACTGAGAATGGAAAGGGTTACACTGTGCACTACAGTTAGATGTAATTTCTGTCCTATTTTTCTGTAAAAAGAGTCTGCTCGCTCGCCATGCATTTGCGCTATTCGAGCGCACCACTAGTAATACTTTTGTTATACACATGGAATACTCCAGTGACTCTATCTAGTTCACATCAGTGAATATCTGTTGTAACAGACCATAATACTGGAGTATACTGTGCGTATTATGAACGCCAGATGTACCAAACTCTATGTGTACTAGATACATGTATGTTGCTGGAGTATACCCTATGTATTCATGATGTTGTCTTACTGCAGCATGCAGTGTATAGATACTAAGTATATTATATGTATTCCAAGTGTACTCATAATGACATAATTATGTAGCAGTAATGCTGTTTATTGAATAAATTTCTTAGCTGGATATGTGGTAAAAAAATTAATAAAAAAACCCACGTCTATAAAGTTCTGAACAGTTCAATGAATCCACTATCCAGGGCCATGCTTGACGTGCTGTCTGTCACCATCCCGAGCTACTCTGGTTTCTGTCATAGCTGCAGTCCTCATCAAAGCTCCACTTACATCTCACCTTCTGCCAATAGGTTTCTGAGGGACAATAAAAAAAATAAAATATATAATATATAAGTGGCTGCAAACAATACCCATTAAAAAATAAACCTGGTAAACAATAAATAATTTAAAATGTTTTTTTTTTCTGTGTAAATTACACCTGCATGAGGCAAATAACATGAGATAACTATAAAAAGAAGTGTCAATCCACAAACAAAGAAACTCCACCTTCACAATCATCTCACACACAACTTCCAATTCTGACAAATCATAGCTACGGGTCTAATCACCACGAGTTCAGGAAAACTGAGCGCACAAAAAAATAACAAAAACCATAAAATGAGCAGTTCAAATGCAACTACATGTCATTTTTTAAAACAACAGCAAAAGACAAAGGGAGATATAGAGGGGAAAAACACACCAACAAACGAAAAAAAAAAATATATAAAAAATAAATAATGTTGTCAACACACCTGAAGAGTTGATTGTTTATTCAGTTATAGCAATCACATAACTAACAAACAGCAACAACAACAAAAACAAAAACAAAACAAGAAAAATAAAAAAGTGTCATATAGAGTAAGCCTCAATGAGCATTGAAATTGCTAGACACCAACAGATCTGCAGTTGCTCAACATGCAATTCAGCAATATCACCACATTGATTGGGAGAATGCTAACATAGTAGATCACCAGCAAGAACTGCACAAGAGATGTTACTCAGAGTCTTGGCAAATAGGAAGGAGTGGACCATCAATGAACAGGGATATGGTTTATTGCCTCCAGTATATAATTGCCTAACAAGAATATAGCTTGTAACCAGAACTTTCTTTTTTGTTATAGCTCTGTCATGACAACAAGTTCCTCAGGACATTATTTTTGACTATTATTATTATCATCCACACACCTCCACACACCTGATGATGACCATTGTAAAATGGTTGAAACGTTTGTGCTTTTTGTAAATATTTTATGACTAGTGAAAATACAAAGTATATGGAACTAATAATAATAACAATAATCTATATAATGCACTTGTGTGTCAGTTATGACGATGATGACCGATGGGGTGTATTTATGAATAATTCATGAGAGTTTGGTAAAGCATCGTCATTACATGAAATAGGTAAAGCGTCCTCACCTTCAGTAGAAAGTGATTAATTGTAACTAAAAAGTGGGTGTAATTAGTAGATGAGAGAAGGTGGCATAGGTAAAAAAAAGGAAGGTGAAATTACGAAAGAGAAGGCAGAAGGTGATTAATTTAAAAAGCGGTTGGAACGGCAACGTTGGTTTAAAAGAGAACATAATCAAAAATTTAATATTTCTGAGTACTATTAAATCATGGGATTTGTGTGTATGTTGAGTGTGTGTATTTTTAATGTGTGTGTGTGCATATGTTGAGTGTGTGTATGTATGTGTGTTTGTATATGTTGGAAGAAGGCTGCATTGACTAGGATTATCATGAGGAATGTGCTGGACTCATCTCCATGTGGCAGGTAGTACATTGAATATGTTAATTTGTCACTCTGAACTGTATCATCCTCCTCTAGTTGTGCCATATAGGTTCAGGAGGGAGTAGGGGGGGAGGAGGAGGGGAGGAAGAATTTGCTGGAGGTGTGATTCTTTTCTCAACTGCAAGTATGCCTGCTCCTAAAATAGTATGCCCTATCGGTTTGTGTGACATGCAGTTCAGAAAGTCCAAATATTCCTGTGGTTATTTTTTCTGCCTGGCCAAGGTTAAAACTAAAGCCAGAGAATGCCATGAAGTCCTCACAAAGTCGTACAAACCATGTGGATGAGTGTCAAACACAGCTTTAGTAAGTGTGGATCAGTCCTGGAAGCATAGTGCAGCTGATTCTAAATTATGCCATTTTTGTAACAACACAACTAGCGCTGATGGTTTGCACTTCTTTGTGCCCTAGTTATTTGTTATATTTGTTGTTGTTGTTGTTGTTGTTGTCTTAAGTTATCCTCAGTTCTTATGTTTTGACAGGCTGTTTTTTTGTTTTTTGGCACATCATACACATGTGAGTTGCCAGGGTGACTTGACATGATCACAGATTTGAAATTCTTTTCAAAGCCAGGCTCCTCCGCTGACTGTTACCGCAATTATTTATTTATTTATTTATTTTGGTTACCCTAGAGGAGGTCTACTATCCTGCTACTTGCCATTGATCAGTTAGCCAGCGCTAGCCTAAGTAGAGAGGAGGGTGGGTGGGAAACTCTGATACGCTCCATCTGCTCGCACTGGCTGTCGCACTTGGAATGTGCTCGCTTCACATGTTCCCCGTCTTATCCTATGAGTGCCGATATCTTCTCACATGCCTTATTATACTGTGTGCGCTTTTTCTCGTCGTCCCTGCCTCCCGCCTTTCCTCCTCCCACGATAACCAGCTTAATGACTATTGCCATTAAGCTTCATCTGGTATGCATTGTTCTTCCATCTTCCCAGCATCTTGATAACAGAGTCTTCCACTCCAGCTTTTGCTGCCGTGGTGGCTGCTCTGCTGCGAAAACTATGTCCAGAGCATGCCTCACAGTCCACTCCCACTCTCTGCAGCACTTTTCTGACCCGTGACACAAAACACACTCTAGTGAGGGACTTTTTATCCTTGAATTGGAACAGTGGGCCTTGACCCGATCCTCGGACTACCAGGTAGTCTAATACTGCCTTGACTGGGCATAGCTGGCTGGCCACTTTACCGACTATCACATCCACCCCTTCCTAAACGAGTCTGTCTTTGAGGCTTTCAGGTGTAATTTTAGCATGGTGGGAGTCGCTAGATTGTCCACCGCTCTACATCCGCTACGTCCGTGAATGAGTCATGAGTAGAGCTGTCGTAGGCGGAGTCAGTGGGTATGGTGATCTCCCCCGACCTCAAGAATCCAAGATAACAGAGGGATGCTACTGCCCACAGCATCCGGCCATCCCGGCCCTTTCCTTGCCACATTATCCTCAGTTTCTCCAGCAACTTCGGAGTCATTGGCTTCCTGGGTCGAGCATGACCTGTCTTTCCCTGAGCTCTTTTTATCCCTCTGATCACCAACTCGAGTTTCGGCATACCCACCATGTTTGGGGTGCCCCACCCCTCCTCTATGTGCAGGTGGTGCACTGCTGAGAGATAACACTTGATTGGCCATCATGCCCTCTTTGGCTATGAAGGCCATATAATGACACAGGTTCTGCTCTATGATTGGTAGTATGTTGATGTGATGTGTACAGTGCAGAATCTTATATAGTGATTCTTTGCTGCTGCATAAGTCCTCCTTGTGGAGTCCACTAGGACTGGCCACAGAAGAAGTCCACTGCTCCATCCAGTCCCTTCTTGTCCAGTTTAGTTCTTGGAGTAGCAGCATGTCCAGTAGCTCTGCTGGCACTGCTGATTCTTGCTCCTATGCTTGTGGACATCACAAACGGAAGCCTGTTACATTGTTTCTGGATAGGGCATCAGCCACATGGTTCCTCAGCCACATGGTTTCTCAGCCACTGGTTCCTCAGCCACATGGTTTCTCAGCCACATGGTTCCTCAGCCACATGGTTCCTCGCGTGTGGTTAAACGGATTTTGTGACTCTACAAATCTCTCTCTTCTCTCTCCCCCCAGTGAAATATCCTGTATGAATTCCTGTCATTATGCAATTCTGATAAACTTCAGTCAAATCATTTTACTTATCTGCTTATTCTTCATTGAGCTGTTGTTGAAGGACTTTTTCAGATTTGCCAATTGCTTGATTATGGTTTAAACAGTTTACTATGTGATTATCCCTTTTTATTATGTATCTCTAAGGCAATGTCAGTAAATTGGTCAGTTTCTGTAAGCACACAAGTGCTAATATCACAGCATCAAAAGCACAGTGTCATATTAGCTTGTATAACCAGGTTTTGTGCCGAAGTGGTAGGGGCACCCTGAAATCCCCCACCCCCTCCAAGCCGTAGTTCCCCCCAGAATTTTAATTTAGTAAGTAGCTACAACAGCTGTAAGCTTGAATTATGTGACAAAACACAGGTCAGTGTAAGGTATATACACTTTCACATAGGCATGCCCATCAAAGCAGTGTGGGTTTAAAAAATGAGTGTGGCTAAGTACACCACCCCCAGCGCAGAATCCTGTATGACACTCTGATAGCTTAGTCATCATATGCTTTTTCTGAAGTAAAAGTATGTTCTTTCCCTATTTCTAATGTCACTATGAGGCATTTGTGCGTTTTTCAGCTGATGTTGCGAGAATAGGGAACAAGAATTTCCTTTACGTTGGCCAAATATATTGGCTTCCAGTATTCAGATGTGCAGTGATGGGAAGAAAAATGGCCATTTTTCACATGCAGTTCATAGAATAAGACTAGGACAAGTCATAGGAGCCATGACGACCACTAAGGCCATAAGCAACTTGGCATGATACAGTATAGTATTGATGACCATTACCAAATGCAAGTCTCATGACCTCATAGAGGTAGTTGCAGATCTTATAAGTCACAATGTGGATTTGGGACTGGTAAACAATTAATTTGCTAATTTTTTCGACAGACAATGTTGGTTGGTTGTTGTTTGTTTGTTTGTTTGTTTGTACCCTCAGCGCACATGTACGAGAGGGTTGTAGTAGTTGCCCTATCTATCTGTCATGCTCTGATTTTGGAGATTACCCTTACAAAAATAGATATGTGCTGCATGTATGCCACATTTATAATGCATTCATTGCAACACATGTGCATATTGCACTTGTGCGTAAAATGTAAGCAAAATGCACTTAACTGCAGCATGTGCCCTGCATGTATGCACAAGGAGAGTAGCATGCACACATGTAGTCTACACATGTGTCACATATATTTGCCGTGCATGTGTCCACGGTTTTATGTGCCACATGCATGTTAGGTGCACATGTGCATGTTGCTACTATGCCACATGCATGTCAAACACATATGTGCATGTCACTACTATGCCACATGAATGTCAAGTAGATGTGTGCATGTTGCTACTCTGCCACATGCATGTCAAGTACACATGTGCATGTTGCTACTGTGTCACATGCATGTCAAACACATATGTGCATGTCACTACTATGCCACATGAATGTCAAATACACATGTGCATGTCGCTACTATGCCACATGAATGTCAAGTAGATGTGTGCATGTGCTACTCTGCCACATGCATGTCAAGTACACATGTGCATGTCACTACTATGCCACATGCATGTCAAGTACACATGTGCATGTTGCTACTATGCCACATGCATGTCAAATACACATGTTCATGTCACTACTATGCCACATGCATGTCAAGTACGCATGTGCATGTTGCTACTATGCCACATGCATGTCAAATACACATGTGCATATTGCTACTATGCCACATGTATGTCAAATACACATGTGCATATTGCTACTATGCCACATGCATGTCAAGTACGCATGTGCATATTGCTACTATACCACGTGCATGTCAAATACACATGTGCATATTGCTACTATGCCACATGCATGTCAAGTACGCATGTGCATATTGCTACGATGCCACATATATGTCAAATACACATGTGCATATTGCTACTATGCCACATGCATATCAAACACTTATGTGCATGTTGCTATTGTGCCATGTGCATGTTAATTTACCCACGATACCATATGTTATCGACCCTTACCAAATCTCATTTACATTAATGTTATTCATACCCACTCAAACCCAATGCATGTATCATCGTGCGTCATACATAAGTACTGTACTTGATTTCTTACTTATAACTTTTCATAAAGGCAATAGTATTCGCTTGAGTTCACTTCCTGACTCATTCCAGCTCTACAACGACGGCAGAGTACCAACATCTACCAGGCAGACATGCAGCACATGTACCACATCTACCAGGCAGACATGCAGCACATGTAACACATCTACCAGGCAGACATGCAGCACATGTACCACATCTACCAGGCAGACATGCAGAAATATACCATAGTGCTTGTGTGCCACATACACAAAAATTGAAACGCGCCACAGGCATGCAGCATGCAAGTAGAAGGGTGCACAACTCATGAGTGGCATGCATGTAGCTGCATATGAGTAGCACACAAAAACGTACTTGTGTGCCACATACACAAAAATTGAAACGCGCCATAGGCATGCAGCATGCAAGTAGAAGGGTGCACAACTCATGAGTGGCATGCATGTAGCTGCATATGAGTAGCACACAAAAACGTACTTATGTGCCACATACACAAAAATTGAAACGCGCCACAGGCATGCAGCATGCAAGTAGAAGGGTGCACAACTCATGAGTGGCATACATGCCACTGCGCATGTATAGCATACAAGAGAATGCACACATGTGGCATGCTTTCTTGTGCACACATGCATCCCTCATATGCACATATGTGGCACATGTGAGGCGCTGTTTCAATTTTTCTGTATGCAGCATACATGCTTGACAGCAGCATTACGCCTGCAGCACATGTGCTGCATATGTACATGATGAGTGCAGTAAGGCAGCACGAATGTGTGCAGCATGCATACAACATTTTTGTTAGGGTACTGACAATGAACCGTTGATTTAGGTATGAACATATTCAGAAAGAAAACTTAGAACCTTTTATTGTGCTACTTGTTTGAATTTGGGGCTAATTGTTGATAAAATGTGAAGCTTTCAGCTCCGCGTTGGTACCAATTGAGTAGTGTCACGTCATAATCACGTGAGCATATAATTTCTTGCAGCCCGTAGTGTAGTTTGCTTTATGCTCAGGGAAGTTAACCGACAAAGTTGAAAGAAGTGAAGTTTCACGTTGAAAAATTATAACAGTGAGTGTTTCTGGCTAGTTTAGCTTCTCTTATGAAGACAGCATTTCCATGTACTGTTTTCTTTGCTCGGTCCATTTTGACGCCTCATTAAAATAGCTAACAGATTGTTTTGTTCATTTTGGTCTGAGATTATATTATTATAATAGCTAGGTAATGTTTAATAGCACTGAGGCAATTGTTTTGTTTTTGTTTTGTTTCTTGTGCTTGTTTAAAGCTAATCTGTACATAATTTATAGCCAGTACACAATGTTTTTCGTATGGTTATGAAGAGGTGGTGTTGTTTCACTGACACACACGCCCTTCCTTCTGCTGTAGCTCAAGTACACAATCATACACACCCACTCATGTACAGTCCTAGGGGGAAAGGCATTATACTTGTGATGTGCTTCAGTTTAAAAAATTGACATACAAGGTGAAAGGGAAAAATTCATCTTAAATATAAAATCATCATGCACAATTTATTCAAACTACATGGCTGACTTTTTTAAATTAGCGTACAAGACCATACACAATTTTTGGGACTTTAAGAATTATTGCGCCGTGTAGATCCTAACTCTGTATAAAGGCTTGCTTACTAACAAAAGAAACACAAAAAGCAGCAAATATTATTTTTATTGTTTGTTCTTAGCTAGTCAGCACATGTAACACACAACACTCTCACATGCACTCATTCACTGGATATACCAACACAAGATTTACATTGTAGTCTCTCGGTGGCTTGACTTGTTGGGCAATGGATTTTCAAGTACAAACAGCGATGACAAACAGCATGTTAACCAAGGTAGCGAGCGAACACAAAAAACGTGAGAGTCAAAGTACAAACATGACATACATACGTCCAAGCATATATAGTAGTTGGCGAGCGAGCGTAGCGAGCGAGACAGTATTAGGGGTGGATAATGCAAAATCGGGTATATGTTATATGTATATATGTATGTGGGATGGTACGTATGCCCCTTAAACGCGCGCGCGGGGAACGTTTTTCTCCAAAAAACACGGCTTTTTAGGCTTGACCCCAGTTTATTCTGAAACTACAGGATTAAGCAAGCCTTACTTTATACTTAAGCTCCAAAGTGTGAGAAAATTCCTGCGAAAAAGCTTGCTTTTCAAGAAACAAAACGTTGATTCGACCGGTTACTATGGCATTGAAGACCCTTTTCCAGACTTAATTTCAAAACTTCGCCGTTTTATGGGGGGGATACGGAGTGCCGGTTGTTGTTGGTTGTCAAGAGCTGTTGGTAGTCAGAAAGCCGTAGTATTAATGCTAAGGAAGCTACTACTTCTCGAGGGAAGCTGAGGTAAGTACGTAATTCCATATTTGTTAGCTAAATATGCAAAATTAACTCTGGCCTTTCTTTTTTGTAGCTAAGAGCTTGTCAACAGTGACTGGTAAATTCAAATAGTCAGATTGGATCAAATTTGGTACTATAAAAGTTACCACTGCTCAAGAAAAAAATAATTTTGTATTTGTGTGCTAAAATTGATTGTTTTTGTTTTTGTAGGTGAGAGCTTGTTGTCAAGAATTCAAGGTAATTCAGATGGTCAAAGTAACTTCAATCAGAAGTTATCAATACTCAAGAATGATGTAAGTAGTAATTCCATATTTGTTGGCTAAAATTACAAATAATAACACCGGTTTATTTTTTTATCGTAGCTGAGAGCTTGTTCAAGAGTTACTGGTAATTGAGATTATCAGAATGGTTGATGTTTGATACTACAAAAGTTACCATTAATCAGGTAAGAGAGTGATTTTGTATTTGTTTGCTGAAATAAAAGGTCATAACTGCTATTATAGTGTTTGCATGAACTAAGCTAAAACATAGTAACAATACTTAGTTTTATGTTACCTAACATCAGGCTCGCTCGCCATTTGTGCTCAAGCACACCACTAGTATATACTAGTGGTGTGCTTGAGCACAGATGGCGAGCGAACCTAAACTACACTATTGTTAAATGATTGATTTTAACTTCTAACACTCAAGCTACTAAAATATTGTCGAGTTTTTTAATTGCGTATATATGGTAAAGTCATTCAATGCCATAGTAACCACTCCCCGCAACTGTTTGAATTAAAATAAAAAAGCAAACAAAATCAAGTCACGTTAAACATTTTCTTTGTGATATTCTTAGTAGTAGTTGTAACGCACAATACTTTCACAAAACTGAACATACCTACGCAAGACTTACCTACAAGGTTTGTCTAGTAAATACTGTTGTGTAGGGCTTATAACTATGACAAATAGTGTATTAACTTCCACCGCCACTAACTCAAATAGAAGTAGATCTCCAGTAAGTCAGTGACTTAAAAATGTTTTGCTTGTGGTTTTTGAGGTGTGGCTTTGCACCTGAAATTAATTCTTCAATTGCCAAAAAATAGATGCTATTTGGTAACAACACAATAGAATGTCATTATCCAAACACTTCAGTTAACTGAACATTATAAGTCTAATTGGCGAGTGAGCGAAGCGAGCTAGACACTAGTAGGGGTAACTCCAATAGAAAACCGGGGATGTTTGTTTATATATATGTATATCCAAACATATATAAACAAATATCCTCGATTTTCAATTGCGTTACCTCTGATAGTGTCTCGCTTGCTTTGCTCACTCACCAATTATACAAATAGCTTTGTCCCTAGCAGCTGTTTATTGAAACACCACTTTGGCGTGCATACATGTGTGTGTATGTGTATATGTGAGTGAAGTTTCCCATACACACCTCAATGTTTGTATTGTTTCAATTGCGACAGCACAGCCAAAAATGTATTGTGTTGTGTTGAAGACCAAAGCCAAAGCTCCTTCCACTTGTCAATATTTTTTAGTTATCATTTCACTATCATTCCACATTTATACTTATCTAGCATGCAAAATTTTCCCGTATTTGTACATGCGTTTTATCACTTTCGCATATCACCTGATGTTAGTAGCAACAACAAAAATGGTGTTTATTCATGAATAATTCATGTGCTTAAACGAATTGAATGAATGGGTATATTTTTAGTTTCTCACCTCTAGTTTCTTGAACCTAAGTGAAGTGTTTCACACACACTGAAATTGAAATTTATCAATACTCTTGAGGTCAGAGTGCTCTCTCCATGTAATAGTAATATTTTATCAGGAGCTCATATAGTCTGCTATGCTTTTAAAGCGGTAATTTTTGATCCAGCTGTGCTTGCTGTGTAATGACACTAATATGGTGGTGCAGTCTTATGATAGGTCTCATAGTCGACTATGTGCTGTTGATCGACAAGGTGAACTAAATTTCATGTCCTCATGTCTACCCCAAGGATAGCCAGCTTTTATAGGCACAAACTTTAATTCATTAGGATTCTTACAATGGCACAAGAATTAAAGGCAGCTGAACTCACTGGCTTACCAATTATTGTTGTTATTATTGTTATCGCAGTGTACAGGGTAATCACCCACTGTCATGAAAGCGCCCACTCTGTCCATTTCTCTGATATAATGAACGTCTACGTACGTTTTAAATTGCTCACGAACAGATTCATTGTCAATATTCATTGTCAATTATGTGACCAGCAATAGAAATCTACTATCATTCCAAGCAAAATTGATAGCAGTGAAACCACTTTTCTGATGAGGATAGTGATGGCAAAATCGAGAGAGCCTTCCAGACTAAACCACAACTGAACTGGACTGAGCTGGGTCAGTCCACTATATAATGTAGCTCAGTCCAAGGGGGGAGGGAGGTGTTTACGTGAAAGTAATGAGTGTGTGTGTGTGTGTGTGTGTGTGTGTATGTGTGATTGTATGTTGGTCCTCATGTTCAGTCATGTGTGAAGTATTAATTAATTGTTTAGTGTTTGTGTCATCTGGCCTATGTTTGTCCCTTGCTTGCTTGTTCCTCCATCATGCCGATCTTACTCACTCCAACTTTACTTCTTTTGCGTAATAGTAGAGGGTCTCGTGTTGATGTTCTTAAAAATTTCAATTCTTGCTGAAATGCCTTTACAGAAACGAAATAAAAAATAAAATATTCATACATTTTTAAAGCTAAAAATTCGGACTTGCCTTTTATGATGGTTTGATCTTAAATTCAGTCATGACACTGCTACAGAGTTCAAACACAGTTCACAGCTTGTTCACTTTCTAGTTACTAAATTCTGAGCTTCAGAGCCTCGTACCACACAAAAAAAATTGGGGCTGACTGACGTTCAAAGGTAAGCATTACGGCAACCATAATTTTTTTAAGTATTCTAAAAAATAAAGTACTGATGCTTTCATTTCCAATGTTTTTTATTACAGGTAGTGCTACGTCACAGCAATGTAAAAAAAAAATTAGAATGTTACATTGGATAATCGATTTTTTTTTTTAATCAGAGAAGTGCCGACTGAATGATCAGTACCATATGCGCTTATGCCTGTGAATGGGTTAAGGAAATGACAACTTGGGTGTAGCTAAGAACAAGTGAGGATTCAACAGGGAAGGCTAAGTCCATAATCATGGATTGAAGTACAGTGAGACTGAGAATCAGGAAGAGGTACGGACGAAGGAGAAGAAGGGAATCCATTACTCTTGAAGAAAGAGCTCAAGAAGGAAGAGCAGGAGAGGGAAAGTGATGTAATAAACCAAGTGGTGCAGAATATAAGAGATAAAAGTTTATGCATTCCTAATTTGTAAAACATGTTATATCAAGCG
>WLWD01003825.1_pt1 | contig 28863 bp, 18 predicted proteins | sample 6712731 | NCBI WGS metagenome assembly WLWD01 (sample SAMN12718690, study PRJNA576275) | sponge metagenome | isolation source: marine sponge | host: Mycale hentscheli | place: New Zealand: South Island, Marlborough, Capsize Point | collected 2014-11-01
TTGATAATAAATATGACACATGGACTCCTCCGTACTAAATAGTAAGAAATAAACATTTAAGAGCCACATATATAACAGCTCGGCATGACTAATAATAGATATTATGATAATGTTAAAATGCTTACATTACCTGACAAAAACTGATTTCTTTTCCTACGCCGTCATTGTTCTATAAAATAGAATTAAACATAAACTTGTATTGTTTTAAAAAACATTACATATGTACTTACTTTAAAGTAGTACTTCATACATTCTTTATAATAAGATATTTTGAAAGCTCTGTATGATGTAAAGATATATTAAATGAAATGATTAGCAACTAGATACTAAATTAATGAACTAACGTTTTCCTTCTGGACAACCAATGCAGCCATGAACTTTTCTCTAGTTCTGACAATGCTTCTCTGATAGTAATAAGGGTGAGCTGTAATATAGCTGGTAATTGATTTACTGAAAATTGAATTGTATTTACTTCCTTTAAATGGAATAATATCCGTCGTATCTGACACACTACCTGTAATAAATGTATATCAATTATTAAATATAATACAGTGGTGGCCAAAAAAAGTTCCCACAGAAACTAGACTTTCCTGCACTCTCTGGTGATTCTCCCCCAAATATATGCTAAAAAGGTCACTAAAAAGTAGCACCTCACAGACTTTTACAGAAGAAAATACAATAAAGAGAGGCAGCTGGTCATCTCTATAAGTCATTTGCTAACCGTAAGTCCCTGTTAATTAGATAAGCAGCTGTAATATGCCTTAGTTGCAAAGTATTAATTAAGATCCAAAACTATCTTATCCCAGCTAATAGAAAAATCATTCTAAATTTACTCTAAAAGTGATTTTCCAGGGGCCAGTAGTTTGGAAAGTTAACCTCTGTGGGTTTGGGTTCATTCATGAGAAGGAACTAAAGCAGCTGTCAAGTAAATGTCTGAGACTTTATATACAGCAGTGGCCAAAAAGTTTTAGGTCAGCCTTGTATATTTACCTTTCTGACAGGAATGTGCATTTTTGGAACTATCCTAGTGCACAACAAAGCTTAAATAGTGCCATTGTGTTTCAACTTTCTTGTCATGAGTAGAAAATGGTATAAGAGTCCAGTGCAAGTAAAATAGATGACCATTAGTCAAAATACACACCTGGTTGCTACCATTTTGACCTGGTTGCTAGGCTAATTGTGAAGATGTGCAGAAGTTTTCCAGGAAATTTCCCCATGTGCATGTTAGTGGTAAAAATGCAGTAGCCTGTAGTAACCACAATCAGCTGATTTTGCTGATAGTAGATCATGCCTAAGAAAAGGAACTTGAGTGTTGAAGTTAGGTCCTCAGTAGTCACTCTTAGTGAGGAGGGATATTCCCAGCGTGCCTTAGCTGCCAGGCAAAAGGTGAGCCTCTGTGCAGTGCAAAATATCCTAACAAAGAAAAAAGAAACTGGTAGTGTGAGAGACAAGCCAGATCTGGCAGACCTAAGCAGACAAGTAGCCGTGAAGACAAGTTACTGGTGAGGCTTTCTTTGAACAATCGTAGGGCATCATGTAAACAATTAAAAAGGGAACTTCAGGATGCTCAGTTAGCACCAGAACTGTAAGAAGAAGGCTTCTACATGCAGGACTAAATGGTTGCATTGCTACCAAGAAACAGCAGTGACCAAACAGCTAAACATCAGTCAGTTCGTTTCAGCTGGGCAAAAGAGAGGCGGTTTTGGCAACAGAGTCAATGGGCTAAGATACTGTGGTCGGATGAGTCTGTTTTTGAAATTGTGCCAGGAAGGAGGGTAAGAGTAAGAAGGAGAGTTAGGGAAAAATTTCATCAAGACTGTCTGGTATCCACTGTCAAGTTTGGAGGGGGCAAAATTCAGGTTTGGGGGTGTATGTGTCGTGATGGTGTTGGAAGTTTACTTGTAGTGGAAGGACGTTTAAATGCCAGGGCATACATAGACCTCATTACTGACTCTAAAAGAAGATGGATAGAAGATTATTGAAGAAGACTTCATCTTTCAGCAAGATGGAGCAAAATGCCATACTGCAAAGTACTCCCTGGATTGGTTTGCTGCCAGTCACATCTCTGTTATACAATGGCCCTCACAAAGTCCTGACCTAAATCCCATAGAAAACCTATGGGAAATTATCAAGTAGAAAATGGATAGCACACCAGTTAAAATAAATAGTACAATGAAAACATTCACAGCAAAGACATTATTCACAGAGTACATATAAGTATCAGCTAAATGAGAGGAAGTGTTTGAAATGAATGTCCCACTGTCATGTTGCATTCTTCCACATAATTCAATCCTCCATTCTATTACACAAATAATTACCGAGGAGTTGAAAGATTTGATTTTTAAGACTTGGAATTCCATAACTCCAGACATTATAGCTAATTTAGAGGACTCCATGAGAAATCGGTGCCAAGCAGTTATAAACTCCATGGTGTGACCAAGTATTGACTAATCATATAGTTGTAAATTTTATCTATATGTGTTGCAAGTGTGTTATAGTGCTTATCAATGATATTTAACTCAAACATAGCCATAAATGAGTTTGACATATTTAACCATGTTAATGTGTAATTATGATGGGCGACCTAAAACTTTTGGCCACTACTGTATATATATATATAATATATTAAAACTGGGACTTTTAGCTCTCATCCAGTGAAACATCCTTCTTTCTCCCGCTTAGTGTCACCCTCTCACCAAGCAATCAAGCCTCTGTGTCTCGCGTGCGCCCGTGACCGCATTACGTAAGGCGCAATTTAAAAATTTGTTTGCGTGTAATCGGTTAAACAATTTTCCCATAGCACCATACATATATCTTTTGTGTGCTAAGTATATTCACTCTGTTGGTGTTCCATCTACATTCTAGATGAAGATATGACAGTCCAAATAATACAATTGGCATTAGGATTATATTCACTATTCCTCTTAGTTAAGCTAATGGCGTTAAATCGCTGTCTCAGACATCTGAGACTTCCTGAACTCCTAGTCTCAGCTTTTCTCTCTCTCTTTTTTTTTTTTTTTGTTGTAATTCTTATGTATTTACTTGTCCGTGAGTTTATCCAACCAGACATGTTGCTTAGTGTATCTTGTGTGCATATAGTTAGCACATTGTTTTGTGGTAACCCTTACAAAAATCAATAGTAGTAACTCAGATGCAGCTTACAGGCATGCAACTACTGGTGTGTGCTACACAAATGGAAATGTTGTATGCAAGACATGTATAGATGTGTACGCAAATACCGTATGCAAAATGTAAGTAAAGCTTTGCACAGACAATATGTGCAGGATAGATGTTAAGGCAGCAAGGAAGGAGAAGTGGTGGATGATATGGAGGGGAAGTGGTCCGGAGCTACCTAAACAGAGAGAAGATGTGGTAACTTCAGAGGGAGTGGTGGATGATATAAAGGGAGAGCACTACTGAGAGGGGTTTTCATTTAGCGTAGCTTAAATGATGTAAGAGTGAAATGCTGTCTTTGTTCATACAAAGGATAAATTTTAAGATGTATACCGTCTATCAAAAATCATCCACTAAGGTTCTCTGCCTAGATTGATCATATTGCTTTATGGGCAACTCAAAAGTTGTAGTAGGAATCGTCATCTTGTCAGATACTATGCAACACATGGTGCGTACGGGTATGTCTGGAAGAAAAAAAATTACATAATTAGAATAGAAATAACTAGAGCACTGAAGTGCAAACCCTCAGCGCTAGTTAGCTAGTATGAAGTGATTTGCAACCTGCAAGCTGGCTCACGTGACAAGCAAGTTTTTTAAGGGGCGGTTCCCATTACCGTAACATACGATTGTAGGCTACTCGCTTTTTCTTGAAAACTAAGTCAAACTAACAATTCTGTCACATTAAAGGGACTTACTCTGTGAAGTGCTGTAGTTTGATTTCGCTTTCAAAGCCTGGGTAGCCGTACTCTTCGAGATCCCCTGTTGACTGAATGACTGAATGACTGACAGGTTGACTACTATGAACTGAAAATATCAGCAAAACTCTCCACGCAGCTTGCCCCTGCTTTTCGCACACCACGTTTGATATGCATGCGCGGTAGTGCCGTAGTTACAGTCATGTGACTTAAATGTATCCAGTTTGGGCTAAGTGCATTCCTGTTCTGTCTTCATAGTATTTATGTTTGTTTGTTTGTTTTTGTATGGCCTATATACATCTTTAAAATTTTCATCATCATTGTAGAGGTTGGCCAAACCTTGATTAAAAGCGAAGCTAGACTAGAGAGTAAAGCTGGAGTGCTGTCTGCGAGGGGCAAAGAGAGACGACTGAGTTGAAGATGTTGAAGGATAGCTGGCTAAAAGAAGATTAGGAAAAACGAAGTAGTTTTATAAATTTTATTTCACAAATTGATTTGAAAAGTGCGCAGGGCTCCAACTAAATATTTTAAGTGCAAGGACAACATGTCCTTTCAAATGTATTTTGACCTGACAAACTAGAAATTTGACCAGACAAAGTTATCAGAAAAAATTTCATTCAAAATTGTTTAATAAAGCAAGCGGGAGGGCAGGAACTGCTGATGCTACTGGAGCTTCTTTTCATACTCTTTACAAGCCCAAACTCCTTACAAGCCAAACTCTTTTATAAGCCTAACTCTTTACAAGAACTCATTACAAGCCAAGCGGTAGGTACAGAAGTCAGCTGCTACTTGACCTCATTCACACCCACCAGCCAGCCATGTGAGGTAGTGCTAAAATGTAGCTAGTAATGGTTATTATTAGGACCTTATGTAAGACCTGAATACAGGGTGGCCAGACAAGTGCCATTTTTGGCCAGAATTTGTCTGGCAGCTATTTGAGCCCTGAGTGCAGTGTAGATGGGTGGGCTGGAATGTTCATTTTGACTAAGTTCACTGAAAAGGTAAAGGTAGTGATATTCGTTCTCCTGACTCCAATTCCATCACTATTGCCGGTTCACTGGAGTCCATCACTATTGCCGGTTCACTGGAGTTGAGTGCACAACACATGAAAATATACTATGCACTATGGCTCCTTAGAATTGCTGTAATTACTGGACACCTCTCCGTAATGTACCTACTGTGTTAGTCGTAGAGTGTCTGCATAGAATAGAGGAGAAAAAAATTATTTTGTAACTAAGGCTATAATTACTACGTTCTAAAATAGTTAGACAAAGAAATCGTGGTAACTATCACCCGTCGAACCCCTCAAGCTGTTAGTATCACCCTCACTATACTCTGGACGGTACAGCCAACAGCCCTCAAGGTTCTGTGAGCAGTAGATTCCTCGCTGTCATTGTCTTATCTTATTATGTAAAAACCTGATTTCATGCTTCACTTTCATTATTGCTGGCTCTTTTGATAATTGTACTTCAAACTCTTACCGCAGACCCCTACTCAACCTGTCCTCCCGATTCCTAGACATATCCTACTAAATAGCAGGTTCATTATTTCTAAACTACTTCATTTTTTAATCACTGGTGAAGATGAGAAGATAGTATACCTGAATAGAAAGGAAGATAGCTAAAATAGAAATCGCCCAACTGGAATATTGTGTCATATGACAGAAGTTGAGGGAAATCTGGCTCTACCTGAAGCAGTAAATTTAGGGAATGCTATGCCCACACACAATCAGAACATCAGGGTATGATTTAATAGAAACGACAGGCTGAAGTAATATGCCAGTTCATTAAGAGTTTGGGACATTGTCTGATGCACTTGCCTTTAGGGAATTCTGTACATTTCTGAGCGAGTATGATATTGAAGGCCTTTACAAACTTATGGATGCTCCTCAAGAGTGTTTCCAGAGCTTCATACTGGATTTTTTTCTGGGAGGGGGGAAACTTTTTTTTATTCCTGCTTAGGATAGTGTGTGGCTAGATAGGCCACAGAGAGGGGAGGGTGCGGGTGCGGGTCCTCAAGTTTAGGGGGGAGGGGGTAATGCTAATATGAGCTGCTTTGTCCACTGATAAACTTCAGAGGTATACGGGAATTTTTTTCAGAAACATTAAAATTTTGAACACATTCCTCGTCCTTCCTTGGAACAGCATCAGTTGAAAGATCTTCCAGCTACATGTGAAGCTCATTAAGACCCGTATACGCAGCAGTATCATTGACTAAAACCTTCATCAGCTCGTAAGAATTGGGAACTTTCTCTGGGGGGGGATTCCAAAGCCACCCCCTATCTGTATGAAGCCCTGGTTTCCATTTCGAAATTCACCACAATTTCTTAGTCATCAAGATGATGTAGTAATACTACTTCCAACTTGAGCATGTTCAACGTAATAAACCTAATTATTAAATTTTGCCTGCCTGTTCCTCCATCCCTTAGTTTAGGTTGTTTGTTGTTGTTTTTTGTTTTGTTTTGTTTTTTGTCACTACAGTATTAGAACGTTCTTTGTCCGGGTTATTTGAATCAAATCTTCTTGTTGCTTTTTTTCTTTGAATTCACATTTCCTATTTTTAATTTCCCAGCAAGAAATCTTATAGTATCTTGCAATATCATTTATTTATTTATTTTATTTATTTATTTATTTATTTTTAATGGCACTTATCATGTATTTGTACCGATATCTGTTTTCCGGTATATACAAACTTTCCACTTCTGCCAGCGGAACGGGAAAGTCGGATGCAAAGCTATTGTGCACCACTAATATTAAAATTGTTATTGCTAGATAAAATATTACAGTTACGTAATACTAACTTGGGTGATGAGGAGTAGTCATTCAGTAGAAATTGGTTCAGTAGAAATTGAATCCATAAAGTCACCACCAAGTGAGCGGCACAATTGTTGATCATTATTACTGTACTATCTTATAGGTATTCTGCATATAGAATGGCCCCCATAATCTCATGTTTAAATTATTAGGTATAGTAAGTGTATATATGATGCAAATTGCTATCAAAAGGTCACCAATATCCCCTATCCCCTTTTTCTATGATTGATGTGCCATATGGTGTCAATAAAAAAAAGCTACATCAGTGTTCATTTTGTTTTTGTTTTTTTGTTTTTTTTTGTTTTTGTTTTTCTTTCTATTATAATAGCTTAATCGTGATAGCCAATCAGCCCATGGAACATTTCCTGATCCCTTCAAGTACACTATTAGATCCCTTCCATTCAGACCTTTTTGATTGTAATTTTCTTTCTATTATAATAGCTTATGCCCAAGTACCGATAAGTGTCCTCCCACTTGAGAGACGGTATTGCCTGATCGCCATACGAAGGAGAGAATTCCTCAACATACCGACCACGTGAGCTGTTATTGATGACAGAGAGACTTCTGAACATTCAGCTTCAAGCCGGACCAGGCTCCGAACTCGTGCACCATCGACAACATGCATGAGACATCTTCTTGCGAGGAGCCAAAGAGACAGACATCATCAGCATATGCAAGTTGTTGAATGGTGGTGCCGTTGTCCAGAGTGTAGCCCAATCCCATGTTGTTCAGGGTTGAAAGAAGGGCTTCCAGAGCCAGATTAAAGAGGAGAGGGCTCAGAGGGCACCCCGGTACGAAGAGGAATGACAGGGGTTATACCTTCCGACAGAGGGCAATGAAGGGAGTCGGGATCTGAAGTCGTTCCATCATCTCCCACAGTAGGGTGTGCGGGACCGATCCGAATGCATTACGTTGACTTACATTGAAATCGTGGTAGCCAATCAGCCCATGGAACATTCCTGATCCCTTCAAGTACACTATTAGATCCCTTCCATTCAGACCTTTTTGATTGTTATTTTCTTTCTATTATAATAGCTTACTTACATTGAATTTGTGGTAGCTAATCAGCCCATGGAACATTTCCTGATCCCTTCCATTCAGACCTTTTTGATTGTAATTGCATTTATGTAATTGCATTTATACTAGAATAGACTTTATACTAGAATAGACTTTTCCCGCAAGTCCTTGGGACTGAGAATGGCGTGGTAACTTCACCTGGCCATGCAAGGATTACTTCTTTTACAATCTCATTCACAAATTCACGCCCATTGTCAGACGGAAGTATTTTTGGAACTCCAATATAAGGGAAAAACTCTTGTAACAGGGTCCATCGATACTTCAAGAGCAGATTTTTTTTGTTAGTGGCCAAAGAAATTTAGACTAGTGGTCCATATAATGAGCTATGTAATGATATTGATCGTCTGGCATGTGCCTCATATCAGTAAGATCAATCTAAGTAAAAATGGTAATAAAAAACAAATTATGGAATTTCAGCATATAATTTATATCAAATAATTATGTATACATACTTGGCAGCAAGTAAGAAATCCAGAAGCTAGAATAGGTTTTAAAGTAGCACTGGCGCTCTGTTGCTGTTTTCTTTGGCAGACTGGAAAAGTATTACTAAAATACTGCACTGCTCCTCTAGTTCAGCATTCATATGTTTTCTGTAGCTGGAATTCTGAAGTACATTCTTTCCAAACATAGACACTACCTCAGCTAATGTCCTTTTTGTGATTGCCGAAGAAGGTGGGATCATCATTGTTCTTTAAAAAAAAAAATTATTATAGTTATTATTATGGTAATAATTTCTAAGCAACTATGATGCAGGACTGTTAGCAAAAATATAAATACAACACTACTGGTTGCATTATGACATCTGCAAGTACAATTGAATGTAATTGTGAGTGTATTTAGGAAAAGGATTGAATGGAACAAATATAAAACCTTGAATTGATTTGATTAGATAATGAATTCTCCTTACGATCCAATCCATATAGCAAATTTCACGTTTTGGTGATGTCACAGCAGTTAGTTGATTGGGACTATGCCATTCACACCGCACGCACACACACACTAATGTTAATGAATAAAATAACGAACTTATTGATAAATAACTAGCTACTAAAAGTTATGCTTATGGTTGGTCATCAGACCAAGTGTTGCCTAGTGAGTAGCAAGAACTATACTTTGAGAATTTTTTGTTCTTTTTGATTGGGACTGGATAAAGTATTGCAAATTTTAATTTTATAATTTGATTATATTTTTTATTAAAGTTCAGCATGCTGCTATAAATTTTCTTTGCTGGTGTCATTCCTGCTATAGTTCTCATATCAGTGCAACACTAATCGTGAGTTGGATGAGATGGCTGAAGATAGTGCAGTGGCAGTGAAGTGAAAACGAATTGTTCTGACCTTTAAAAAGCACTTCAATTACATACTAACTATTACATAATTAGGTACAACTTATGAATATGTAAACTTTAATTAACTTCAAATATACTAAGATAAAGCCTTCATTGAATATTGCAAATACTCTTTTATGTTTGAGTTTTAATTTGATATCCCACATTAATGGTTTTGAAATTAATTTGGTACATAAATTACTAATTAAAGTTTGCCAAAGGTTAAATTAAAGATGGTTTCACGTCTAAAATTAGTACATATGTCCAAAATTTCATTTTTTTTTGTACCATAAATGCACATAGGATTTGCGCAGCAGCTATACTACATTATAAATATTGGGACACACCCACCCTTACGCTTCCTACCTTCTGAAAAAGAACCTATCAATGCTTTTGCTAAGGCTATTCGCTGCTCAAGAAACCTAAACTTATGTTGTTGCGAATTAGGATTTTGAAAAGAAAAAAAACACATAAGCATTCAAAATAGAGCATTCGACAATATAAGTAAAAACATGCTTCCACCACTTTTTAGGCGGGGTGGGGGGACAGTCTATATCTACGCGAGATCCATCGCCCTGGGTACGCAATACAGTGGTAGGTAAGCTAGAAGTAGGCTTGTGGATGGTCGAAAGCATATACAATGGCCGCTTGTCAAACCAAACCATAGCGGCAAGAGTTTGATTTGATCGATAAACGTACTTACCTATGTTCTTCATAGACTTACCTGTTTTCAAAGCCCTAGGAAATTCCTTCCGATTATTCTGAACGGTACCGCAACAACCAATTCCTATCTTGCCTAAAGTAAAAAATAACCTAGGGCTGGAGTAAAAACAATCTGTGTAGAGTGTGTTACCATTATTATCGAAGGTTTTAATGAGGTCAAGCACTACATGACTACACAAGCCAGTAGCATCATCAAATATTTCGTTATTGCTGGTGTAAATCTCAAGTTGATAGATATAGCCATTCGTAGCATCGCTCAGCACAAAAACCTTTATACCCCATTTGTTGTCTTTCATGTACTGCTTGAACCCAAGACGACCTTTGAACTTGATCATAGCCTCGTCCAAGCCCAACTCCTTATGCAAAGTGTGCACAGACTAAAATTTAGGAAGGACTAGGTCAAGCAGTTTGTACAGTCTATCGTAATTGGGTACACACGTAACCAATGACGGGTCGATGACATTTATATGTAAACACCAAAAACTGGGGGGAAAAAAACGATCCCTGGGCATTACTTCTCGAACTAAAACTGGAACAAGATCGTCATGAGTCATCGACTAATGCAGCGCCAAACGCGGGAGTTGATCTATACCCATTATAATAAGAATGCCCAGGTATGCCTCCAACTCTCTTTCATCGGTATCTCTCCAATTACCCGGTATTATTTTAACACCATAAGCATTCATCTCAGACACCAGTAATCCCCACACTTGAGTCGTAAAATAAACATAAAATGCATCAAGAATTGTACACATAGGACTTACCACACCTCGCCGAGGACCAATCACGCATTGATATGGATTATCAATGGGTGTGTTGTCCTCTTTCTTCCTCTCATCCACCCGACTCTTCTTCTTCAGTGCCCGCCTTCTCCGACTGCGAGGACATCCAGAACTCAGAGCAGGAGGAGCCACTTTCTCTTCATCACTGGAACCTGCTGTCTCTTCTCTATATGTGTGCTGCAGTTTCCTTGGGTGTGGAAAAATAAGGACCATCTTTCAGTGTCACAAAAAGTGTGTGGGTGCATGTATGGATAGTCAATGAGACATGATTAGACGTGTTGAACTACTCGGCTTTGAGTAGTTGGCTATGCAACAAGAAAGGTTATAATATAAAGACACCAATTAAGACTTAAAGCCAGCAATAATGATAATCTCTAACCAGAACATTTGTCCCTCTTCCTGCCTCGTCCCCCATCAACCCACAAGATGCAAGTTTGTTTTATTAATTCAAATTTTTAATCGAACAGTTCATCTATATTAATTGGCATGTTCTGGATTAAACGAGAGCAATAAACAAAAAAGTACAGTCCTATTTGTTGAGGTAGTAGCTCTTACATTACTCATAAGCCACTGGTGCTACAAGAGAAAAGTATTGTGTCAGTGCAATACACTTTTCAAATAGTTTAAATTTACTTGTTCAATAGCAAATTTGAGCACCTGCAAGTACATTAGCATTTAGCTGCTATTCTGTAGTAAAAGATATTTTAATGTACCGGGAGAGCCCACTGGTCCTCCAGGTCCTCAGTACAGTGCATGTACTAGAATGTAAAGCCAGCGACAGTAGTGAATTCATGAATTTGTTACTTTAATTATGGTTTCTTGGCTTATTCCATTATGCACCTAAATTCATTTTACATAAAAATTTCATAAAGAAGTGGCAATGAACTTACTAAAACAGAGTGCATCTGTTCGTGTAGATTATGAAGTGGCCACTACTAAAACAGAGTGCAGCTGTTCGTGTAGATTTGGACACTTCAACTACTACCCTCTGAGAGCTGACTAAAGTTAAGAAATAATCTACCAGCAAATTGACTTTCTTTTCCACTCTTTGCTTCAACCACACATGCATTTCTGACTATGCACTGCCTTTTTACAAATAGCTGCAAAAGCTTCAGTGTGCTGAAACACTTTTTGTTTTTGTTAGTTTGTAGATTTCATAGTGGCAACATTAATTGTAAGTGAGGTGATTGAAAGGGTTTCAAAGCAAGAGCAGCATTGTTTTGAAGTTTAGTCATGACTAACTAACTAAATATTTATTATGTTAAACTACGTAGGTAGTGATGTAGCAAAGCTATTCTTTAAGTTGATGAGCTCTTGGTGAACTCAAAGATACATAATGAAAGAAGAGTTGTTTTGTATGCTTTTCAAAGTTCTTGAGGAAATATAAGTGTGTCATGGTCACATGTTAAATCTCTAAATGCCGATGTTGAATTAGTATTATAAGTACCTGAAGGTTAGTTTCGCTTCCATCATTTGAACTCAATTACTCATATTTGTGGTCATGTTAATTCTTAAATTGTTCAATCATGTATTTTGTTAAAAAAGTTATCCTATTCAATTTTATTATGAACAATTTTTTGATGTTTTGTTTTTTAATTTGTTTGTTTGTTTGTTTTGTTGAAAAAGTACCTGAAGGTTAGTTTCGCTTCCATCATCATTTGAACTCAATTACTCATATTTGTGGTCATGTTAATTCTTAAATTGTTCGAGCATGTATTTTGTTAATGTTATTTTATTCATTTTTATTACGAACAATTTTTTTGTGTTTGTTTGTGTTTGCTGTTTTTGTCTGGTATATCACATTTCTCATATTTTTATTTAATTCTAAAGTATAAAATTACTTTAGTTTGTTTGTTTCAACTAATAGTAGGCTAATTTACCATACTGCTGTGGTGATATATTTTCGACATGTAGCATAGTGACAATGACATACTGAAGAATACGCAAATACATGTACTCACTAATTTTGGAGAATGCAAGCTGTAATTCAAAGTAGATAATGAAGTGAGTTAATAACTAGTTCACCAAACCCTGTCAGTGAACTGCAAGAAGAGTACGTAGAAAGTCTAACACAATCCTTCTATAATGGAGCAGAAAGCAGTTTTGTGTCTAGCACAGTTCTAGTTATGATCAGATATTATGCCAATCTTAAGTTTAAGGCCACAGTTGTTACATCTGGTCCAACACTCGACTCTTGTGTCAATTGCCTTCACCGTGTGAAATGGAAGAACTACGGAGGGAAATATGGCGTATTGAGTTTTGTCAGTATAAAATGTTACAGCACAAAGTATAGTCCATAGCATTATTTTAAATTAGCCTATTGACACTATTCTTTTTCTGTTGTATTTTAATTGTAACAATTAGCTTCACGATGCCACTTTTTTGTATGTATTTTTTTTGTTTCTTGTGTATTGATTATGTCTGAATGCTTAGTTGTAAATTGTGTTTTGTAATTCTCTGCATATTATACTATTAATTTGTTCATATTTGCAAACAATAGTTAAAAAGTCATATTAAATTATATTTAGTTTATAAATTATTACTGTGCTATTTTGTACAGCCTTCATTGAATTTCTAATTCTATGTTTTGTTTTGTTTTTTGTTGTTTTGTTTTTTTTGTTTGTTTTTTTACATAGTTCTTGTTCATTATATTATATTTTCTTTCTCTAATCATTTCATGTTAGTATACATTCTTTGGTTTGCCTATCTGTGGCAAGCTTTTTATTTTGTTTGATATCATTATTTTGATGTCATTTTTATCACATAACTGACAGCTTAAGTTATTATCCAATACATCAATAGGAACTCTCATTTTAAAGACTTCAGTTTGTGTGTATAATATTGTTGTATTTCACTATACAACTTTAGTATTTGTGTCTTACTTAAAATACTATGAAGACAAAATATTTTATGTCAATTTCTAATTCTCGTTATTTTTATTTTCTTTAAAAAATTTTTGTTTATTTTGTTGTTGTTGTTTTTTGGTTTTACATGTTCTTGTTCATTATATTATGGTATTTTCTTTCTGTAATCATTTCGTGTTAGTATACATTCTTTGGTTTGCCTATCTGTGGCAAGCTTGTTATTTTGTTTGTTTTTGTGTGATATCATTATGTTAATTTTTGATGACTGGTGCTGCCACCTTTAAAGTGATTAGTGATGCGTATTTCTCATTTGTGTTTATTGTTTCTAACAGTGACCATGACTAGGGATAAATTAGTAGACTGTGTTTATGAAGCCTATCAGATTGAGCCAACTGAATCGAAACTACCTAAACTATCCAACATTAGAGCTGTGAAAAGTTAGTTTACATATGTGACAGTCTACAGGAAAACCGGGCACAACGCGGCACCCTTCGGAAAATTTTTTTTTTGCACTTACAGAGTTGTCGGCGTCCAGATATTGAGCTCTCCAAGTTTTATTGTCGTAGCTTAAGTCGTTCCCACTATAATAGACCTAACCGTTCCCTTCCGTCGGCTTGAAACAATACATTTTTAAGAAATTGATCGATCTTCTCTCGATATTAGCGCACGCCGCGTTGTGTCTGGTTTTCCTGTAGACGGTCACATATGATGAACAATAATAACAACTAAAACAGTAACAGTAACACGCACGAACAAACACAGAAATACTTGACATGTGCATTAACTAAATAAATGATGGATATCAATATCCCTCTACACTGCTAGCAACCTCATCAGGAGTGTTTACACGGTATGGGGGGATGACGTCTTTACTAATTAAAACTTTAGCAGGTAACTGCAAATCTATAGTTTAATATTTTACAATCACTCCTGCCTCTTTGTCCATAATTCCTGGCGTTCCCACACTGTGATGATCATCCACATTTTGGGTACTTCTTCACTCCAGTATCTCTAGTGCATTTGTTGGACACAACAAAGAGAGTGTATTGTCTTGCTACGATGTGCTCTAATGAGTGTAATAAGTGGTTTATTCTGTGTAGGATATACTGATTAGCTAAGCAGGTTGCTATTGAAGTATTTGAAGCTATCAGTTTATTCAGCTGGCATTGAACTACGAAGACTGATGCACCAGTTTCCAATTTTTTTGGAGTGCAGAGGTGAGCTCTATTTCAGTGCGTATCACAGAGATAGCATTTAATTTCAATTTCTATTATTCTTCGCTCTTCCTTTTCTGCTTTCTTTTCACATTCCATTTTTTAATTCTGTCCTCTTAAATTATACGCTCGTCTTCCTTATTTACTTCCACAGATCTTCTTTTTCTTTGTGTAGTGTTTACAAGTATATTACGGTTGTCTTTATCTAATGTATCTAACCATGACATGGTTTTATTATATATATATATTTTTTTTTTCACTTTCACAAATGTGGACTTGGATAATTGGGTTAAGTTAGAGGTGTGTGTTGTTAGCCAGTCGATTAGCCCTAGTATGCTTTCACATATCTCATTATTTAGTATTTCTTATGGTTTCTATGTTGGAGACCAGTATTTGCCTCCTGACAATTGATCTTTTTTACATTCAGACAATTTCACTTTCATTGAATTTGCTGCAGCTTGAATTCTAGGCAGTATTCATCTGATACATGCTTAATCAGTGATTATGCATTAAACACACTGCTTCACATAGGTGGTACATCAAGAACCACATGCGGTACAAACTATGAGTTAGAAGATAATGCAGGATGTACCTAGAGTGGTCTGATACATGCTTAATAAGTGATTATGCATCACACACAAATTCCATCGCAAACTCAAAAAATAGCCTCCCAGAATTTGGTTGTCAATGAGTTAGAGAAAAAAATGTACATTGAATACAAAACATATCAAGTGTGGCGATTTAAATTTTCCTTACATTTGTCTTAGCTAAACTATTTCATTGTTTATGTTATTCATGCAATATATAGAGCTGATCATGTGTGAGTGTGAATGTTTGTGACAAATATTAAGCTTAGTGCTTGTATATAAACATGTTTCTGAAACAAACACTGCAACTCAATTCTATTCCATGATATTGTTCCAATCAGTTGAGGCTCTTGGTAGTTTATAAATTTTGTAGAATTTACAGCACAGCTGGATAAAGAAAATATATCTTGTGGTTCATATGTAAGGGAAGGGTCTTGTTGGAGTGACAAGTTGTTTCCGTATGTTTGAGTGCCAGTGTTTTGTGCTTTACATAAATTTACTCCCAAGTGCATACCACATTTATTAGCTACAACCTCTTTCACCTCGGCACTTGACTCACCAAACTTCTCTTCATCCTTTTTTCTGCATTATTGAAGAAGTTTTATGAATTTTGATTGAGTTGACCTCCCTCAATTCTGATATGGTTTTATTAAACTCGATATTATGTTGGGCTATGTTATCTGAAGTAGTATGTTGTTCCTCCAGCAAACTCTCTATGAATGATTCCATGCTGTGAATATTATTTCTGCCATTTCCAGCTTCATTTGTGTCTGCTGAATTTCATTTTGCAGACCGGAAATAGTAGATCTCGGAATTTCTCTATTTATTTCCCTTCTTTTTAACTATTTTGTGCAGTTTTATAGTTACTAACTAATTCTTTGTCTTTTGTCTCTTCTGTCAACAGTAGGCTTGGAATAATGTGGAGTTGTATGTATATTTGAGGAGTGTGCAGGATTGGATGGGGAAGGATTAGATAGTGTAGGTGACTTCATTGTGGATTTCGAGTTGTTGTTTTGTTCGTTCGTTTTTGTTTCGTTTTTGTTTTTGTACATTTTTTTCAATTTTTCGGAATATGTTGTCTGGACGAATTGTAGAATACTGGGATTAAGTAGTTGGTAAAAATTGCCGATATCAGTTTTAGAGTGATGTTTGCATTTGGATATGATAAATACATGAAGAATGTAGTTCTGTCAATAAAATACCTGTGGTGGTATCATGTGGGTATCCACGCCCGTTCACGATATTCCCTTAACTGTTCCTCTGCCAAGGAAGCACAACCTCTTGTAAAGGGTCGAGTAGGTGCTGCAATTCTCCTTGCAGTTGCTTCAAACTGATTAAACCAGGCAGCTAGCAGGTGTTTCACACAGAGTTGTGGATTGTTTTTGCAAGCTTCCTCTGCAGCAAGCAAGTTAATTAAAATCCCTTCAGCATCCCTTGCATTGGAAGTTGCTCATGTTATAACTTATCATATTGAATGTCGAAATGTGAATTTTTTGAGATTGTGAGGAACTTGAGAAGAACAATCAAAGAAGCAGCTATTCGACGACTTCTTTGGTTCAATGAGCATGTGTGAGCCCTTAACCTATCTCTTCCTTTTTGTTGTTCGGGTAAGGTGTTCAGATATGCGAGGGTCAACTGTAGTCGTGAAAGAGAAAGAAAACTTTTTAAGGCGTGCACACAAATGTACCGAGAGGAATGTCTGAAACTACTAATGTAACTGCTATGATGTGCACTTGCATAAAAATTCTTTTGTTGACTACACTAAGTTCAGATTCATTACGAATTTCGCCAATTGCTAAACATAGATTGTGCCACACTTTATATTGTGTATTCATTATATTTTTCATCGTACTATAATAAGTTTCTTCGTTATTTAGAATGTAAGTGTCATGAAGCCAGCAACCTCCACTGGCAACTTTTGTGCTTAGTAATCTCACCTATTTGATTCTTTTTTAAACAAAAAACATGGCTTAAACCTCTCCCAACGAGGTGAGCTGTTTGATCGTGTAGTAGATGTGGGAAAATTCTCTGAATTATCAAAATTGTATGTGGGCGGAGTCATCTTACCAGCGAGTTACTGCAAGGAGAAGCTGTATCTCATTTGCAACAGTCCTGACCAGTACCAGAATATTTTTACCAAACGTTGAGCCCACACATTCTTACACTCTTACACTTTTTTTCCCTATTAGAACCTGGTAGGTTATTACACTCACCGATCATGCCTGTAGGACAAAAAAACCTATAAAGATCGGCTCAGATATTTAGAGCAAATTGCTAGTAATAGGCAGTCAATCTCCTTATGGAAAGTGGAAGTAAACGAGTCGTGTTGGCGAAGATGATCTCACACCATTGGACTACGCGCAGAAGGAAGGTAAATCTAGTACCGTCCTGTATGCTATATTTAATACAGTCTGTTCTCCCTAATAGTCCACCAGTGGGCACGGGGTGTCAGGGTGGACTATTAGAGAGAATGGACTATTACAGAACATGATAATATTAGTTGGTATTACATCATTTTAAGTGTTCATAGGCTGCTCAGTGCACAAAGTATTGTCAGCTAGTTTAAAGAAATCTCTAATCACAGTCTGCCTGGTGTTCAATTCAAGCTTCTCTTTTTTCAGTTTCAAAACTGTGTGATAAACTTTAGTAAGCATACTGGTAGGGTCATCTTCTTGCAATGAGGAAGTCAGATGCATTATATTCTCAACCATTCTCAAACTTTCGTCCAAATCAGTGCTATTCAAAATGCCTTTACGATTCACCTCGCTAAGCTCTTTATTGCTTTCGTCATCGGTATGCGTACCACTCTCTGAGTTAGTTTGTGGATCACTTGTACTTTAAAGAACAGTGTGGCATTCTTCATGGCTTGTGCATTGTTTCTCTTCTTCCATAACCATTTCAATCTCATTCAACCGCACCATTTCATCATCTTTAATAGTTAACCATGTCTCCAGTGATTCTGCAAAGCCGTCAGGGTCTTCATTAGATTGCACACACAAAGACTGAAGATCTCCAAGCATACGCTGCTCTATTGGTTGTAAATCTGCTCTTTCATCCAATAACTGAAATGTAGTACTCTTGAACAGAGCACAGAGATCTTGAATAGCTGATGAACTTTATTGTTGATGATACCTTCCACTGTCCTGACGAAGCTGAGTGGCATGCTGCAGAGGAAGAATATTGTCCTTAAGTCACCTGGGTTAGGGAATTTCATGCTTTGTAAGCAAGTGATGCAGCATCAAGAAGATTAGGTGGGTAAGCATGATCCAGGCCTCACATACCAGCTACTAGAGCTGCCCCAAACTGTCGTCATAATTTTCAAGGTTTTTGACCATGATGTGAAGAAGCTTACTCTTGTAGTTAGCTTTTAGTGAGGCAATGACACCCTGATCCATAGGTTGGTGGACAGAAGTACAGTTAGGCGGCAGAAGAATCCGTTTGACTTGTGGATCTTGCAGTGCTGGATCATCAGAGTCATGAGATCCTAAATTATCAGTCAATAGTACCACTTGTTTTGAAGTTCGCTTCCGTATCTCAGGAAGGAATACATCATGGAACCACCACTTAGTGAGCTTTCTGTTTGATGAGCACGAAAGCACCGAGGCTTGGCAGCCTTTCCAATCATTGCCAGAGGAATCTTGTGTGTTCCTGTGGCATTGGTACAAATTGTGTCAATGCAATACACTTTTCAAATAGTTTAAATTTACCTGTTCAATAGCAAATTTGAGCACCTGCAAGTACATTAGCATTAGCTGCTATTCTGTAGTAAGATATTTTAATGTACCTGGAAAGCCCACTGGTCCTCCAGGTCCTCAGTACATTGCACGTACTAGAATGTAAAGCCAGCAACAGTAGCGAATTCATGAATTAGTTACTTTAATTATGGTTTCTTGGCTTATTCCATTATGCACCTAAATTCATTTTACATAAAAAATTTCATAAAGAAGTGGCAATGAACTTACTAAAACAGAGTGCAGCTGTTCGTGTAGATTTGGACACTTCAACTACTACCCTCTGAGAGCTGACTGAAGTTAAGAAATAATCTACCAGCAAATTGACTTTCTTTTCCACTCTTTGCTTCAACCACACATGCATTTCTGACTATGCACTGCCTTTTTACAAATAGCTGCAAAAGCTTCAGTGTGCTGAAACACTTCCTGTTTTTGTTAGTTTGTAGATTTCATAGTGGCAACATTAATTGTAAGTGAGGTGATTGAAAGGGTTTCAAAGCAAGAGCAGCGTTGTTTTGAAGTTTAGTCATAACTAACTAAATATATATTATGTTAAACTACGTAGGTAGCGATGTAGCAAAGCTATTCTTTAAGTTGATGAGCTCTTGGTGAACTCAAAGATACATAATGAAAGAAGAGTTGTTTTGTATGCTTTTCAAAGTTCTTGAGGAACTATAATTGTGTCATGGTCACTTGTTGAATCTCTAAATGCAGATTTTGAATTAGTATTATAAGTACCTGAAGGTTAGTTTCACTTCCATCATTCGAACTCAATTACTCATATTTGTGGTCATGTTAATTCTTAAATTGTTCAATCATGACTGTATTTTGTTAAAAAAGTTATCCTATTCAATTTTATTATGAACAATTTTTTTGATTTTTTTTTTTTTTTTAATTTGTTTGTTTGTTTTGTTGAACAAGTAACTGAAGGATAGTTTCGCTTCCATCATTTGAACTCAATTACTCATATTTGTGGTCCTGTTAATTCTTAAATTGTTCAATCATGTATTTTGTTAAAAAAGTTATCCTATTCAATTTTATTATGAACAATTTTTTGATGTTTGTTTTTTAATTTGTTTGTTTGTTTGTTTTGTTGAAAAAGTACCTGAAGGATAGTTTCGCTTCCATCATCATTTGAAATCAATTACTCATATTTGTGGTCATGTTAATTCTTAAATTGTTCAAGCATGTATTTTGTTAATGTTATTTTATTCATTTTTATTACGAACGTTTTTTTTGTGTGTTTGTGTTTGCTGTTTTTGTTTGGTATATCACATTTCTCATATTTTTATTTTATTCAAAGGTGTAAAATTAGTTTTGTTTGTTTGTTTCAACTAATAGTAGGCTAATTTACCATACTGCTGTGGTGATATATTTTCGATGTGTAGCATAGTGACAATGACATACTGAAGTACCAAAGAATACGCAAATACATGTACTCACTAATTTTGGAGAACGCAAGCTGTAATTCAAAGTAGATAATGAAGTGAGTTAATAACTAGTTCATCAAACCCTGTCAGTGAACTGCAAGAAGTCTAACACAATCCTTTTATAATGGAGCCGAAAGCAGTTTTGTGTCCAGCACAGTTCTAGTTATGATCAGATATTATGCCAATCTTAAGTTTAAGGCCACAGTTGTTACATCTGGTCCAACACTCGACTCTTGTGTCAATTGCCTTCACCGTGTGAAATGGAAGAACTACGGAGGGAAATATGGCGTATTGAGTTTTGTCAGTATAAAATGTTACAGCACAAAGTATAGTCCATAGCATTATTTTAAATTAGCCTATTGACACTATTCTTTTTCTGTTGTATTTTAATTGTAACAATTAGCTTCACGATTGCCATATTTTTGTATGTATTTGTTTGTTTCTTGTGGATTGATTATGTCTGAATGCTTAGTTGTAAATTGTGTTTTGTAATTCTCTGCATATTATACTATTTGTTCATATTTGCAAACAATAGTTAAATAGTCATATTAAATTATATTTAGTTTATAAATTATTAATGTGCTATTTTGTACAGCCTTCATTGAATTTCTAATTCTATTGTTGTTTTGTTTTTTGTTGTTTTTTTTTGTTTGTTTTACATTGTTCTTGTTCATTATATTATATTTTCTTTCTCTAATCATTTCATGTTAGTATACATTCTTTGGTTTGCCTATCTGTGGCAAGCTTCTTGTTATTTTGTTTGTTTTTGTTTGATATCATTATTTTGATATTCATTTTTATCACATAGCTGACAGCTTAAGTTGTTATCCAATACATCAATAGGAACTCTCATTTTAAAGACTTTTTCAGTTTGTGTGTATAATATTGTTGTATTTCACTATACAACTTTAGTATTTATGTCTTACTTAAAATACTATGTAGACAAAATATTTTATGTCAATTTCTAATTCTCGTTATTATTATTATTTTTTTTTGTTTATTTTGTTGTTGTTTTTTTGGTTTTACATGTTCTTGTTCATTATATTATGGTATTTTCTTTCTGTAATCATTTCATGTTAGTATACATTCTTTGGTTTGCCTATCTGTGGCAAGCTCGTTATTTTGTTTGTTTTTGTGTGATATCATTATGTTAATTTTTGAAGTCTGGTGCTGCCACCTTTAAAGTGATTAGTGATGCGTATTTCTCATTTGTGTTTATTGTTTCTAACAGTGACCATGACTAGGGATAAATTAGTAGACTTACACTCTTACACTTTTTTTCCCTATTAGAACCTGGTAGGTTATTACACTCACCGATCATGCCTGTAGGACAAAAAAACCTATAAAGATCGGCTCAGATATTTAGAGCAAATTGCTAGTAATAGGCAGTCAATCTCCTTATGGAAAGTGGAAGTAAACGAGTCGTGTTGGCGAAGATGATCTCACACCATTGGACTACGCGCAGAAGGAAGGTAAATCTAGTACCGTCCTGTATGCTATATTTAATAGTGCTTTAAATTAATAGTGAAATAGTTAATCACAGGCACGATGTTTCTTCAAAGGCTATGTATACCCATCGACCCGAGTCCAGAGGAATGTAATTGAGCTGCTCCCATAGAAGACTGCTACACTCCCATACTACGCATCAATGCCACATTGGCATACAATTATATTAGCCATCACGAATAAGGTCGAGCAAATTCATCATTCAGATTGAGCCATCACGAATAAGGTCAAGCAAATTCAACTACATTCACTTGGCAGCAAAATGGAAATAGGAGGACCCAAAGCAAAGGCGGGGGTAGAAGACTGTAAGGACGTACTCAGTCAAAGCACGAACTTTTCCCTCCAATTAAGACACCAATGTTTTGCCAGATTTGAATAGGAGTTAATTTCCCCCCTTCAAATTTCAGAGCACTCCACTGCATACCAAGTTTGTGTTGTGTGTTGGGGGTATTGAGTAATTTACTATTATAGAAATCCAACTCTAATCATAGAATATTTGTAAGACTAACATACAGCTAATTATAGAAGAGTTATAAGAGTAAAATGCAGCAATTCAATATATTCTTCAGCAATATGACAACCAAGCTATATATATATTTTTTATAAGATTTATCAAGATATATCCATTTCCTTCCTCCTCTTTCCTTCATCTATTTCCTGCTCCTGCTCCAATTCATCCACCTGCTCCAGGTTAACCTGGGTATTCAAATTTGAATGTCTACCTGTGCAAAATGAGCTTATTTATGAATACCCTGGTAAAGTCAGACATTCAAATTAGATAGCATTGCAAAACCCTGGTTTTTCTGTACTTGCATTCTTGAATAAGGCATGGGCATGTTCAGGGTGGGCAAAATTCTAAATTTCTTCAATATGGACCCCCACAAAATACTTAAATCTTTGAGAATTTTTCTCAAGAAAATGAATGATTTGGGTCAAAAAAATAAATGGCAATATGACAAAATTATTGGCACTGTGTTTTCTACTACACAACTGGGTCCCAAGTAGTAGAATTATCTTAAATGGCAGCTAAATACTTTGGTAATTTAAATTTCCATTGGTGACAAAAAAAAATTTAGTTTGTTGTAGTTTGATTAATTTATTGTAAAAGTAATAATAAAAATCATGTGATATTAATTTACTTGTTCTAAAAATTCAACAGGTCTGAAATGTCTTCTTGCCACATCTGTGTAATACATGTCTCTGAAATGTCTTCTTGCCACATCTGTGTAATACATGTCTCTGAAATGTTGTTGCTGATGGCTATACTCGTTTACAGCCCCCACATGTAAACGATTTGGCTTTTCCCTACAAATATAAATAGAATAACGTTAAGGATGCTAGCACACCACCCACACATCTTCCGAGGCAAAGTTGTTACCAAAATCAATTTCGTTGTTATGGGCCAATTTCAAGTATTTCTCATTGCTTGTAAGAAATTTTGTGTTGTTAGTAGACTTTCAAACAGTAACCTCACAAAAAATGAGAATTACCAACAACACCGCAAAGCTGTTGTACCGGCAGACTGTCCTCAGCAGCATCGCCAATGTGCCCAACATGGGGACCACCAGTGTGAAGTTTCAAGGGTACACTGATGGAAAATGTTGCATATTTAGAGGCTTCTGCATTCACGTTGGCCGACTGCAGAGTAGGCACTGGTGCTGGAGGCTTCTCTATACAGATTGACAGCAGTTGAAAACGACAGCACACATACGACTTAACGAAAGGAAAAACATTTATTCATGAAATTATAAAAGAAACTAAAACCTAATACAAAACAATACTAATACATGCATAAAGTAATTTCAACTTCAATTTTGAACTCAATTTTAGCGTTGCGAAACATCGCATATATTTTTCCATGATAATGCAAATTAATAAAATATTGTGAACCAATTTTACCTTGAAGTCCAAAAATTCGCCCAGTGTCTTGACGTTGCAACTGCTGAGCTTGGGAACTGATTATTGTATACTGTGGTGGATTGTGTTGCCAATTTTTTTTGTTTGTAGTTTTTTCAGTGCTTTATCACTATCATTTGCTGTTGCATTTTTGCAAACTACTTTCTGTAAGTGTCGTAGTCACTATAATTAAAGTGCCACAAACTAAATAATCACATTTCCAATTAATGTGTTGCTTAAATTAGGTAGCTCTTATTGGTTTAGCTGACTTTACTTGGCTTATTTTTATTTGTATTACTTCTAATTGAAATATAAGGAGCAGAGTTTCTCATATAGAGATAGGGGCACCCTGAAATTTCCCCTCGCCAAAAAAGTTCGCCTCGCTCCCCAGTCGGATAAATTCTTAGGTATCTGTATAAAATAATTCAATGTAATCTATACCGTTAAAAAATAATATATAACAATTACCTTGAAATAGCAGCTCATCACCAGTTCCACCTTGACAGTGAAAGATCTCTTCCGTAAGTTTGTCCAAGTAAGAAATTTTCTAGACAACACTGCAACTGCTGATTCAAAAAAATTAAAGGAAAACTTTTTCTTTTTATTTTAGAGATAGATGTTGTGGTTTTTCTATTTCGAAGGTGGAACAAAATTCGGCGAACGTTACAGAGTGCCTATAATAAAAATATATTTAATATATATGTATATGTAGATACAGTAGACCCTCAGTTATCCGAACTCTCGCTAATCCGAACACCATTTTGGGGAATTATAATGATATTCATTGGAATTTTGCTGTGCATTATCAAATATCCAAACAACTCTCAGTCCTGAGGTGTTCAGATAACTGAGGATCTACTGTATATGTGACCGTCTATGGGAAAATCGCGCACAATGCGGCATGCGTAGACGTCGCAAAAAGATCGATTTAGTTTTTAAAATTGTATTAAATAAGCCTAACGAAGGGAACGGTTAGGTGATATATAGCGGGAATGACTAAAGCTATGGCGATAAAACTTGGAGAGCTTAATATCTGCTTGCCGAGGAGTCTGTAAGTGCCAAAAAATTTTTTTCGTCAGGGCTGCGTTGTGCCCGATTTTCCTGTAGACGGTGATAATCGTCATTGTCATTCAGCTCCAAAAAACCTCTGCAAATTATGTGTTCCCAATTGCCACACTTCTCACAAGCCACCAGTGAACAATACTTTTAAACAAAACCAATAACAAATATTAATAAGGCAAGTTGGGTGTCAGAAGAGGAAATTGATATACTTTAATTATTTAAAATGTAGTACTTACTGATTCATCCCCGCACTGGTTCAGGGCTCCATGGATAGCTGTACTAGAATAAACGGCATGGGGGTGTGGTGACTGGGAGTTCCAGTCCTGACAGAGCCGACCTGACGAAGTGACAGAGACGTGACCTGCATAGCCGACCCCACGTCCCATGCTGCACCATGACGGAACTAATTAACCTCCTCCATGATAATGATACCCTTTAGCACAAGTAGTTCAATGAGCATGTGTGAGCACCCTTACAAAAATACTGCATGCGTGTGGCACGCAAAATGTGAGCAACCAGCTCATGTGGGGTGTATAAGCTGCACTTATTTTAACCATATTCTGCACATATGCAGAATGTGTGCTGCCTCCCAATATTTGAGCATGTGAGCAGGATAAGTGCATTTGGCATTCAAGACAAAGCGTGCTGCACTGAGTAGCATGCACACATGCAGCATACATCTGTAATGCACGCATATATACTGCACTCATGCAGCACACAATTTTAAGGCATCTATAGAAGCAGCATACATGCAGCATACACACATTGCACTGCTATACTGCACTTATTCTGCATGTATTTCACACAGTTGCATTGTGATTACATTTCTATTACGCTTGTCTTACTCGCTTGCACTGTAAAATATAATAACAATAGTAATCATCAAATAGTGTATAATAAACAAAAAGTGAACAACACGTTCAGTTTTATTGTTCCGGCATTTTTTGTCTTCTTCTAGCTGCACAGCAAACGTTATTTAATGTAGAGTTAAATTGCTCACTGGCAATTTTTTCTTCAGGGTATAGTTGCTGTAAGTATCCTGTCAAAGGAAATCATTTTTACATAGTCTTGCCAGGACTAATTTTATTAGTTTTCTCATGGATGGATCTACAGATTCAGGCAACCTAGAGCAGGAGGTTGTGTTTGTGGTGTATTGCAAGAAAGATAGTGCAACTCAACAAATTCGTTCAGTCACTCGATATTTAGCTGTAATCACTCCAAAATCAGGAACAGCGGAAGGTCTAGTTGATTGCCTCGAAGAAGCAGTTAGCAAATTAAATATTACATTTAGTGAAGAAACTGATCACCCGACGAGTAGTCCGAGTACTTCCCGAGATTGTATACCAATAGTAGTAGGTGGTGGTTCGGATGGCGCTTCAGTGAACATTGGTTGTCATAACGGTGTGAAAGAAAAGTTGCAGACTTTATTCCCTTGGCTTTTTTGGGCGTGGTGCTTCTCCCATCGACTGGAGTTTGCATTTAAGGATTCTTATTCGAGTTGTCTGTTATGGACATAAATGATATGTTATTATGTTTGTACTATTTATATAATCGTTAACCGTCAGAAATAATCCAATTAAATATTAGTACAAATTTGCTTTATGAAGAAAATTTACACTATCTCAGTGACTTCTGCAGTTATACAACTGAATTTAATATAGATAAATATCTTTACAAACTTTGCAGGCTCCACTCACTTTGTGGATGTAGGCCCCCTTGTGTTGTGGACGCATTCTAATATCCCTAGTCCAGTTCACCTGGAATGTTGCAAACTGACAACTAGAATTCCTTGAACTATCCATTATGTTGCAAAACAAGACACATTTACATCAGCAGGTTTGGGTGGGTAACTGGCTGGTGTACATGTTGTGTACTTCCTGTACATCGGCAGCTGCTACAGATGCTGATGCCATACCGATGGGCTGAAATTAGGCAATATGGCAGATATGGATATATCGGTGAGACACTAGATTTCATAAGGTACAGACACCAAACATTTTCAAGCACTTCATATATTCTCCTCATGGAGCCAATTTGTCTTAATATTGAATGGATTAGTTCTGACAGTTAAAGACTACTTGATAATATTTTTGCATATTTACTTGTATTTGCTAGATTTCATCAGGTACTGACACCAAACATTTTGTGTACTAGCTAGCCTCCCGATACACACCTTACAGCTCACTTGACAAATTTTTATTCAATTCAAGCAACTCACACACAGAGCATGCACACAAATCAATCAGTGATGCATACAGAAGGGTGGGGGGCACCCTGGGATATCCCCCCCCTTGAGCAAAATTTTCCCCCTCCCTCACTATATTTCTTCCCTCCCTTGATTTTGAGTAAAACTTCATCACAGTGTTGAGTTTGTTAGTAATGAATGAATTTGAATGAATAAAGACATGCAGTTCATTGTGTATATAAACTAATGTGAGGGGAAAAAATAGTGACTGGAGTTGAATTCTATGATTGCTTTCTTTAAAAATTTCTTCAAAATATACCAATGTTGGATCTGGTCCCTCTATAGCTATTCTCGTTAACTGAGCAAGACTGCCGTCTGAAAGCCGGTTTTGTAGTCTAGTTTTGATCATTTTCATTTGACTAAATGATCTTTCGACAGATGCTGTGCCAATTGGTATAGTCAGAATAATATGTGGATTTGCAAAAAGGGACCTTATGGAGCAAAAAAAAAATAGTGTTATTTACACCACGAGAAAGTCTGATGTTAGAGCAACAAAATGATCTATTAGCTATATCCAAGCGACTATTAACGGCTAAGATATGAGCGTTTTTGTTCGCAGAGTGCGTCACGGTGAGAAAATCATTTTATTGAATAAATGCGTTTTAAAGTTTAGTCTCGCGTAAGAGCAATTTTTTCGTAAATTCCCGTTTAACGAATGGGTGGGGCTGCACTTTAGCGCGACCCTTACCGATGCCGGGAAAGAAGCACTGAATGGCAGTTAGAAGAGAGAGTTTATCACCGTTAAGGAGCTTCTATAGTAAGCGCTATGATTGAGGTAAGCCTAGTTAATAAAAGAGCATACAGCCAAATATTTAGTCTTGGTTCAAGTTTAAATGTATACGGAACAGAAATAAGCTGAAAGTTTTAACAGTAAAAATTGTACATGTATTCTTTAAACGGTAGCTAGTGTAACTATTATGGCAAAATGTTAATCTCAGGTTGTTATTCCTTCCTTGGGCAGCTTCTGGAATTGTGCCCTGGTTGTCTGCAAATTCCACCTGGAGTGAGACCCTTAGGTTGCACAATTGATAGAAATTTGCTTGGGTTTGGAGTCCAATCGCTCTTCAGCAGGCTAACTCCCACTTCACTAGTGTCTGAGGGCTCCTTGATAACTACATTGCCTGGGTTCTGTATATCAAAAACGAAATGTTGTATTTTTTTGATGCTGGAAACTCTCTTGAATTTTGCTGCAAAAAAGGTGGTCCAATCATACGTTTTTACTAATGTTCTGCCATCTTCTGTAGTAACTAGCTGGGAATAGTTGCACTGAGCAGATGTGTTAACTACAGCTGCCAATCCGGTAATACTTCCAATTTTAGTTTTTCTATACTTTTGCTTGAGAAGCCCGAAACACCAATCTGGTACAAACTTGGTGTGGCCCACAACCAAGAATGACAGAGTGATTTTGGAGTGCCTTCCAGTTAATATTCTCCATGCTAAGTACTGAATCATGCAGTTATTTTTGTTCTGTCCGGTACAGTTATCAGCATGAAGAAACGCCTCTGTCTCTCCAAGGCCATGTGTTTCAAAAAAATGATGAAGCTGACTTACTACTGCATTTGCCCCCTTGCCGCAGTCTCCGCTCTCATCATTCAAATAATTTACTTGGCGAGGTATACCTTCACAGTGGACCCCAAAGATACTGCATTTTCTTGGCACCAAGAAATACATAGGACCAGGTTGAAGTGGGTCAGAGGGATAGTGTACCTGTAATGAATTAAATAACGTAGTTAAGCC
>WLWD01004558.1_pt1 | contig 28855 bp, 14 predicted proteins | sample 6712731 | NCBI WGS metagenome assembly WLWD01 (sample SAMN12718690, study PRJNA576275) | sponge metagenome | isolation source: marine sponge | host: Mycale hentscheli | place: New Zealand: South Island, Marlborough, Capsize Point | collected 2014-11-01
ACTGCATAACTTCTGGCAATCAACCAATGTAGTTAGTTGCCATGACATTACTCGTGAATAGAATAGTGGAGTTTAGGAAATACTAAGCAGGCCTGGGTGAAGAAATTCTACTTCCAAGACTGATTTTGAGCAAATAGGCTATGTTCTTCTCATGAAACTAATACAGTGGCTAATGTCCAGGTACAGGCAATAACATATTCTCGGTGATATATATTCTGTTATGGACCAAACCAAACTCTTAGTCACTGCTAAGTAAACAACATAACTTTTATCTACCAATCAATCAATGCTTTCTTGTTGCATATTTTGCTGCACAGTTAGTGCATCTTGACAGGACTGTATACAGTGGTCTCTGTGACACTTACATTGAGGTCTTCGGAACTTCTTCATCATGTGGACTATCAAATGTATCATTTATAGCTGTTGACATCAATGAATATAATATATGAATATCACATACATATATGTATACATATGTACTGTATGACACAGTACTCAATATTTTACAAGCATGCACAAAGTATTTTTTATAACCATGCAAAGGGTGAGTAAAATATCTTTGCTATACCACAACAACAAAACAAAAAGAACTACTCACCAATATAACCATTACAATTTGAAATTAATTTTTAAATGTATGGTATGCAAGAACTTGTACCATGGTACGTTCAAACTGTCCATTCAGATTGCTCAATTTGTGGTGAATATAACTCATACCCACCTCCTAGGAGGTGAAGAAGTGAATTGTCCAATCAAATGTTAGTTTTTATGCATTTATCCACTTTTGTTATTTGTGAAGTGTAAATGCCTAAAATTTTTGGTAACCTATGGAAATATTTTATTATTCTTAGGAGAAAATCTCCATTTAACGGAATCGGGTTCATGATTTGTCCCCACGGTTTGCCCCACTCACATTGTACCTTACAGTAACCTGCAATCTTTTTGTTTTTGCTGTTGTTTTGTGGTTGTTGTTGTTTTTCCCTTTTTTTACAATGCAAAAATTTAATTAACCATATTGTAGAAAATAGAATACATGAACAAAGTAGAATATCTTATTTATTGTTCAAATTATTATTTAAACTAAAAGCAATCCTGTTAGTCAAACTTAACTGGATATTTGGTCAGGAGGTGAACTTAGTCATAAAAATGTCCTTGGCCTTATACACTACTCACCTTGAAGTTTTTCAGGAGAGCTAGGACTAGAACGGCATCTAGGAATTAGCCTGCACAATCAATAAATTACACAATAAATGTTATTTAACTCAGGCATAGTATTAGACCAAAAGGGACCTAAGCCTATACGCAGGATTTGGAAAAGGGGGTTCAGATGTGTGCCCCCATCCTGCAGAAAATAGGTGTTCATTAAAGAATGTTATTCCTTTATTCAATATACAAGGATAAAAAAACAGGAATAATAGACTTGCATTCTCTATTTTTCTTATATGATTCTTTATAAATATTTTACATAACTTCAACTTCACTGCATAGTTTACATAAGTGCCAGTGCATTTATCTTTTGTTCAGTCTGAGTACATCTCAGATAATTGCTGAATCTGTATCTCTAGAGCTATAAATTCTCTTCATTTTAGTCACTGATGTGTAAGTTAACTCTCTGATTCATTTGCAGCGTTCACCTACACACCCATCTTTGTCAGTAATGATAAAAAGTGAATGGATAAAAACTAACCATAAATAATAGCTACATAATACATTATACTGTGACTGGTATAGAAACGTGTGGAGATACATGTAGTAGCAGTTCTAAGTCAGTTCACAAAAGATATTGTTTATAATTTGAAAGAATGGTTCAGCTGAACCTACCTGAACCCCTTTTGCTTACAGGCCTGGAACATGCATAATTACACTAACTATCTGTAGTTAGTTACATGGACGGGTTGTCATTGTACAAACCAGAGGCAAAAGTGACATCTATTGTCACCAATAAAAAGTTCCAACTTAGTAGATAGACCTACTTTGGTTATGTTCAAGCAGACTTCGAGATTATTTGCCTATTAACTATAGCCTATTCAAGATGACTTCTCCTTATAATTAAATATTCTAACTATATTAAATGATATTCAAGTCATAACTTACCAAACAGTTAATACCATTACAAATACGTAAACGCCCACTATAACTACTCCAATGATTATTAGAATGGCTATGATTCCAATACAAAGGCTGTCACACTTCTGAGAATTCCTACCTAAATAGTAAAAAAAAAACAAAAAAAAAAACAACACAAGTAATATGTCTTGTGACATTAAACTTGTGCTTGCCATGAGCATAATCACATCTTAACCTTTTATATGAACTCAGATTTTTTATTTTACTCTTGGGGGGGGGGGGGGTGAATTTTTTGTGGTTACACAGATTTTGGAAAATTATTGCTATTGATGTATAGCTAATAGCCTCAATTAGATTTTTTTTAATTTATACTCTCTAGACCCAAAACAAGCATAAACAAAGAAAGTGAAGATTAAATTATTCTTTATGATAATAAAACCTTAATATTTAGATCAACATAGCTATGTGCATGGGTTCGCAGAGCTAAACCTCAAGCAATTCCTCAAAAAAATTATATTGGCAAGCGAGCGGAGCGAGCGAGACAGTATTTGGGATGGATAATACAAAATCAGGTATATGTCAGAATGCCGTAGTATTAATGCTAAGGAAGCTACTATTACTCGAGGGAAGCTGAGGTAAGTACGTAATTCCATATTTGTTGGCTAAAATTACAAATGATAACACTGGTTTATTTTTTTTATCGTAGCTGAGAGCTTGTTCAAGAGTTACTGGTAATTGAGATTATCAGAATGGCAGATGTTTGATACTACAAAAGTTACCATTAATCAGGTAAGAGAGTGATTTTGTATTTGTTTGCTGAAATAAAAAGTCATAACTGCTATTATAGTGTTTGCATGAACTAAGCTAAAACATAGTAACAATACTTAGTTTTATGTTACCTAACTATCAGGCTTGCTCGCCATTTGTGCTCAAGCACACCACTAGTTTATATATATGTGTGGACGTACATATGTCATTTTTTACTTTTACCCTCACGTATTTTTGTGTTAGCTCTGTTTTCGACCCCGTCCAAAATTCACTAAACAGATTCTTCTGATTTATCGATCATTACCCGTATCACCCTAGAAATTGAATTGTTTACTGCTTTGAAGTCTTTTGCGGGTGCAGTTAAAACTCAAAAACTTACAGGAGTTCCATTTCTATTCAAGTTAGTAGCAGTGGTAAGTTAATATGCTATTTGTCATAGTTATAAGCCCTACAAAACAGTATTTACTTGAGAATTCATTGATCACTAGACTACTCACAAAGGTAAGTCTTGTGTAGGTATGTTCAGTTGTGTGAAAGTGTTGTGCATTAACATGTTTAAATAGTGTGACTTGTTTTCTGTTGCTTTATTGTTGTTGTTTTTTTTTCAATTTAAAGAGTTGCAGGGAGTGGTTATTACAGCAATGAATTCCATTTATTGTATATGTACGTAGCCATTTGTGCTCAAGCACATCACTAGTATTTTAGGATATCTGCACTAGTGTATTCAGTTAGAATCTATACTTGATGTTTTAGCTACAGCCCGTATTGAACTGATCCTGTCTTGATCATGCTAAGCTATCTTTCTAGTCCCCAATCTATATCAATAAGCCTGTCGTCCACTGAGGGCCTAACAGTATTGTTATGGAATGAGAGATAGATTAGGGTAGTTAAAATAATATGGCTTTAAACAATGTGTCATGTTTTTCTTTCTCCAGCATTATTTACTCCCTCTGCATTGGAATATTTGAGAATTGGTGGAAGTTTTCAGCCTCAAATTTATATAAACTCATGTTGTCAATGACAAAAAAAACTAAAAATGAACCTAAAAATGTTAAGTTATGTTGCATGTCAAAAAATCAGTTGAGAACTTACTGTCAGGAGCAGCTGGCGGCACAAGTGTTGCCACAGGTGGCGGCACAGGTGGCGGCACAGGTGTTGGCACAGGTGTTGGCAATGGCAGTGGTGCAGTACTGTCAGGTGTGGGTAGTGGCAGTATAGTAGTGGCAGTTACTCCTTCAGTAACAGGTGGAACTGAAACAAACAAAAGAATTGAGCAAGAGTTGAACCAACTCTTTGAATTATTGCATTATAATAGCAGCTATAACTCTCAGACCTACTGAGCAAATGTTCATGCAACAACTTGTAGTGGCTTACAATTATTCTTGGAAAAAGCCAACAATGTTTCTCCTCATGCTGTGGCTAACCATTATTGATGCCAAGACAAAACAAAACCCTTCAGCTACTAAACAGTTAGTATAATATAGTCTATGGACCTTTGGAGCTCAACATTGTACACAGAAGGTACATGAAGGCACACAAGTTGAAGTAATACTTTCATGATGTAAAACCGTAAATGAGAGTTGCTCTAAACATACTATGAATAGTCAAGGAAATCACCAACAATATATACTAACTCATTCCATCATATATTGTTTTACTACATTCAAACACCTCCAGGCCCCGTGCCAATTACACAGTGCCTGATGCTTAGTGAAGATAGTGACTTTGGGATTAGTGGATGATTGCTCGTGCCTTATTGTGACTGTCCTACTCTTCATGGTCATTTGTTTTGAAATAGTTTCACCAAAGGTACATTCTTCAAGCTAATGTGCATTTATGGTTTAGTTAATTTAGTTTCAAGCTAGAATAACTTTTTTACCAGTAAGAAATTTATTTAAGCAACTATATTTCTGAATAGTGAAACATACTGAAATGGTTCAGTAATTTAAAACCTCAGAATAACTCAACTGTGCTAAGAATGAGCAAAGATTCAAGACAAAGAAGGTATTTCTAGACACTGAGCAAAGACCACTAAGCTTTGGGAAGAGCTAGGTAATTAATTATTCAACACCACAAAGTACGGCACAGTCTCATCATTGATCCGGTAATACTCATACAATAAGTGTACATTGTTCTTATTATATGGCTCCCAACAAGAGACATTCTTCTCTAACTAAAATATGAAGAAAGAAAATTTTGTACAAGTATGTTTCAATTACCTCCTTAATACACTTAAAAAAGTTCATTTATTGTTGTTTGTGTTAAAAATAAAAATAACACTGACTTTTAATAATATGGTTCATGAACTGGTTTTAATGTTACGTAAGTCATTTTACATTTTATAGGGTTTTGGTTTCTAATTAAGCCAAAAACATCCACATACCAAAGATGCAAGATGGAGCTGTTGCAGACCACGCTGTCATGTCCCCGTTGACTTCACACGTTCTGTTCACGCCCCCTTGAGCTACGAAGTTGTCATCACAAACATACGTCGCCACTGAGCCTACCAAGACTCCGGAGGAGAACGTTATGTTGCCATTGTCAGGGTCAGTCAGAAGGTCACAGAATTCAGCTGAGTACACAGAAATTATGCTAAGTCAAGATTCATTATGTCCTAGTATTTTAATTCAGTTTATCAACTCATTCTAAAGTCATGTGACTACTTACTGCATTCATAGTTGGCAGAGTCCAGAGGTCGAGCAGGTGCAGTACAGTTGTCCACACACATGTTGTTCACTACTCCATTGCAGCAGTCAGTGCTCAAGATACCAGTGCACTCCATCAGTCCAACATTACATAAGGAGGAACAAGCTACACGGATATAGAAAACAGTTCATATGCAGTGTTCTCTCATACACACACCCATATCATTTTAATAAAATTACTAATAGCTTAAAACAATAACCTTAACACAAGTCTGACTCCTCCCAGCAAATGATAATACAGAGAGAGAAAGTTAGCATGAGGCAGTATCAGTTTCTCTTCTGTTGCTCAATCTCAAGATGCTGTAAACATCCTCTGAATGCTTCAATCTTTTGAAGAAATCCTAAAAGAACTGAGTTTTGTTGTTGTTGTTTTTGTTGTTGTTTTATATTACATTTACATGGTGGTTCCTCTAGTAATAACAGGATAATGTGATCCTATGTGCATGTTTTATCAGAGGAAAATTTGTTTTTTTGATGACATTTGCATTACTTCGCTGTAAGCACAGATTTAATTCTTGGACATACAAATTATTTATTTTTGCAACTCACTTGGTCTAAAAACACTTTAATTTCACTCTGTGTAGTTGAATACCATGGTAACCTATATAAACTCTATGAGCCAACTGGAATCAGATGTGATAGTAAGCTTAATAGTTTGAAATTTGTATTTTTGAAATTTTATTTACGTTTTATTTTTATGCACAATATAGGTACATGATTTTTTTTTTATTGTAATCTATGAATTATATTAACGATTATGATAATAATAATAATGCTTTTAATGATTCAGTCACCTCCGCTGAATATTAATAATGATCTAGCACTTTTCCTATAGAAGCCTGAGGAGGACTTTAGCAAGAAGTCAAAAAGTTAGCTTAAGTGTTAATATTATCATATATTTGCTGTTGAAACTAACTGTAGTGTTATTAACACAGTTATCACACATACTAAATGTGGATCCATCCTTACCAACACAGTGAGTGGCATTGTCGAAGGGATTGCTCAGGCCGCCAGCACTCTGTGTACAGAGGCCACAGTCAGTCCTCAGAGGTGTGGTCAAACTACCACCATTTGGAACTGCAAATGTAGTTGGAGTCCACATGTTTGAGGATGAAGAACCACATGTGAATTCAAACTGTTGGAGGTCTGCACACACACACACACAAAAAAAAAAACAACAAGAAACAATGACAAATAGTAATGGCTGTGCTGCAGCACTACATTAAAAAAAATTTTTAATATTTATACATCTAACATTATAATTTGTAACGAATGTCTAACAGCATAGCTTCTTTACAAGAGTTACTTGCTACTAGTGAGGGGGCATGCAAGACTATCATAAGGAAACACAGTTGCTAAAGAAAACAGTTGCTACTTACCAGCACCAGGGCATGCTACACCACTGCAACTAAACGATACAACCACAGATGCAGAGGAGTAGGTCCCTCTCGTTGTAGTGGTAGTGAGGCAGACCACTTGGTATTGCATGATTGCAACAGTAGGGAGTTCAGAGCCTTGATTACCAGCGTTAAGGAAGGCTGTTTGCAATAAGGATACTAAGCCATTGGTAAGATTATCTGTGGTACAAGATTGAGCTCGTCCGTAGAAGTGGATGAAGGAGATGATAGTTATTGTAAGTAACAGTTTCATCTCTGGAGTTTTCGCTAGAACAGCTCCTCCACCCGCGACGACTAGACTTGAAGCGTAAACAATGAGAGCTTTAGAAATGGGCGTGCCTGGCATGAATTCAATTGCGAGCTTGTGAGGTCTATTTGCAAAAAAAAAATCTGAATTTTGAGCAAAGAATGGTTGACGGTAGCAGAAGGCCATGAGTACGCAGTCTGGCACGCGCGACGTCCCAGAATCATTAACTTCGTTGTACAGAGCTACATCATTTAGCAATCCACCTCAAGTGATTCCATTGTCGGCGCAACAGCTGTCGTCAATTCAACACATTCTTGTGTACTTAAACATTCTAATTGTTCTGCTCTCCTGGCTAAGACTAGCTACCTTTCACATAAGAGTTTAGCAACTCTTAGATTTACAAGCCACCATAGATATGGCCATCTACGCTATGACCTATGAGTACATCAAATATTGCCCGTGCCACACTGTTTGAACATGGATGGCACAGTACTCTCCTTAGTCTGTCTGTCTGTCTATGCTATACATACATACTTGGATCACTGAAAAATAATTAGTCATGGAATAATATTATTTGAAATCTAACCAATGAATGAGACATTAGCTAGCTATTCTATCATATAAAGTATGAGAAATTTTATTCATGAAGTCAGCTATATTATTTACAGGAAAATTATAAATTCTGAACTGTCACTAGACCAAACAATTCAGTTATGATAAGATATTATTCCAATATTTTGTATGATGGCAGCCCTGAAATAAATGCACACATAGCTACACACATAGCTACATATGCACATGAAGAGAGTGTAGGCGTATTAAAAATAAAAATAAAAAGAATGTATTTTATCTCGAGCAAAGCAGGCTCAGGGGGTGTTATGAACTTGATCATCGGAATAATAGGGCCTACAACAATAGGCTTTTAACAGCTTAGAATCACAACACACAAAAGAAAGGTAAAGGGTTACATACTATGAATACAGCATGTTATGAATATGGTAAGGTGTGGTATAATATGAGGTAATGATATACATAATGGACAATAATAAGTTCCACATCAGGGGGGGAGGGGGGCTAATTTCCATTCAAGAGTAGTTAGGTGGCCTAGCAAAACTGAGAGTTCTAAAAGCACAAAATTTAGAAAAGGAAGGTGATTTAGATATGCACTACCCTCTGCTGTTGTTTGTTGTTGTTGTTGTTGTTTTTTGTTGTTGTTGTTTTTTTTGTTGTTTTTTTGTTTTTTTATAAAAGAAACATTAAAGAAAAAAGTCCATCAAATTTTACTTTTATGCAGTTTAGAGTCTCCCATACTGTCTGTCAGTGACAACTGGAAAAATTACACAACTGACCAGTGGAAAATAGTGGCGTACATCTCGTCTAATTGACCTATGCTCCTATTTATCAAATTTTAATGGTATAACTAAATAAAGATTTTACCATTAGAAGTTGTTCAACCAAATCATTTGGCCTTTGCAGTTTGAGTATACCTCAATAACTTCTCTTCATTTTTGTCAAATCAGTTAATTTCTCCACAAAAGGCTAGATATTATGAAAGATATATTTGTTTGTTTTTTCTTCTTCAAAATAAGTTCAGCTCTTTCTTAATAAGCACTCTGTGTGCATATGTAAAGACTAAGCAGTTACTTTACTTTTTTTCAGTCAATACTTGATTATTTTTCCTACTCAGTACTACAGGGGGAGTGGGGGGGGAGGGGGCAAGTTGCGGCTAGAGGGGGAGGAGGGTGAGCGACTGGTTCAGTTACTCCCACCCTCCCCAAAACAAAAAATACAAATGCACAAATACACTATATATGTCTTTTGTCATTACTAGCTATATAGTTAAAATAGTGTACCTATATAATATATTTCACGTATTGCATTCACACTATAATAATATATTTCATGTATTGCATTCACACTTTGAAATAATAATAGGAGTAGCTATAATTAGTAATTAGTCACTGTGCGACTTAATTTAAAATTTTACATGGTTTTATATGCCTGCTAAGGCAAAAGGGGACCTGGGAGGCTTTTTAGCTACCCAGCCTGAGTGCTAGTAAGATGTTTCTGTCGCAAGTTCTTTTTATCTATTTTGTCTTTCCTACATAATACTTATGGTAGCCAAAATTTGGGGGTGGGGGGAGGGGGGTAGAGGGGAGGCCCACAGACCCCCAATAATTACCTCCTTGAATGTACATAGTTTTAGCTTGAACAGGAAATCCGTACAATGGTGATGCAATAGCAGCTCATTGCCGCTTTATAATAGACTGTTGAATCTATACCCCTTTACTTGCATTCTTCTTTCCACTGCAACTATAACCTTAACCCATGCACTTATAGAAAACCTCTCATGCAAGTGTTGACTATATCTAGGCAGATTTATTTTTAAAGGTATGCATGATCTAATTAAGGTACTAACAAGGGGGAGTTGGAGAAGAGGGGCAACTACCCCCTCCCCCACTGTCAAACAAGGGGGAGCTCTATTCTCTTACTTTCAAGAGCTACTGGTACTTCACTTTAGCAAGAACAGCTAAACTTGTAGTAATGCAAGCATTCCATTAATCCAGAATATTGAGGTAAGAGTGCAGTCGTTAGCCAATATGAATTATACGATTAAACTACTTGCTTTTGTTTAATTGTTTTTTTTAATTACAAACTACAGGATCGCTCGTCATTTGTGCACAAGCACACCACTAGTTATAGAGATGGTTCCATAATTCATTGGAATTGTCATCAGACTGCAGCAAATCCTTTCTAAACAATTCACTGTCTATTATCAGGCACTCCTTCTTGTTGAGTGAAGTCTACAAATGGCAAGAGGCTAGTAAGTATTTATGAAACTAACACATAATAATTGTTTCCAATATTTTTTTACAATAACAACAAAATGGTCATAAAACAATTATATCACAACAAAAAAAATTGGTTGGAGATTACATAAAGCTACATACATTATAACAGAATAATAGACATATGGTATATATTAATAATGGTGTATATAATATGGTGTATATTATATGGTGTATATAATAATGGTGTATATTAATATTGTATGTAAGTTTGAAAATTAAGTTTAAAGTCACTGTGTACTGAGTACCACAATAACAGTGACTACAATTACTATTACAACTGCTGCCACGACTACACCACTACCGATAGCAATACCTGGAATAATAAGTACATACATACACACACACACACACACACACACACACACATACACATACACACACACACATGCAGGGTATGAAATATTTCATACAATAATAGTGTCTTTAGCACAAGCCAAGCAAGGTATTGACTTTGCTTCGAAAATAATGAAGCACCAAAGGTGCCAACCCTCAGTGCTATGATACATTATCTAGCTATTAGCTACTAATCATTTCTCAGACAAAAATAATTTGATTTTGCGTGCATAACTAATAAGGTATTCATAGGTTGGTAAACAGCTGGTGTAATAAAAACTGTTGATGTATATTTAAAATGCTGTTTCAACAAGAAGAGCTAGAATTGTTTAATATGCAATGAACACTCACCTGTAATTCCAACACAAACCTCCAATTCTAGCACTCCGTAAAGATCGCAGCATAACATAAAGCAGTAGTACTGCAGGCAGCAAGAAATTATTTGCTCATGTGATTACAACATAATACTAGTGGTGCGCTCGAATAGCGCAAATGCATGGCGAGCGAGTAAATATATGAGTAATAGGTAAAGATGATTTGTGAAGGAAATAATAGCAAAGATTAGGCATGAAGAGTTTTCAATAACAGAATTACCTGAATAAACTTCGAAAGCAGTGGCAAAGAAGCGCAGCTTGATAAAGACTTAACAATTGTTTCAAGAAGAGAGTAGCTATAAACTTTTTGGTTGAAACAAAGTTGCGTAAGGCAGTGCAGCAGGATTCTCCGTGCTCGTTAATTGAAAAATACTGGAACTGTGAACGCTTTACCTAACTTACGTAATTAGAAGCGCGGGAGAAATTTTTGACGTACGCATACATACCTATATATATATATATATCTGAAATCTCAATTGAACACAACTGAGAGTCAGCTTCGCTCGCTTCGCTCGCTCGCTGAATAAGGGTGTTACCCACAGTACAAGCTGATGACCGTACAGCCAAAAAATGAGTAACTTTTCTGGAAAATTAAATCGAAACAAAAATTCTCCTTAAAATGTCCAGGCAACAGTTTGATTCTCTTTTAATGTTTGCGAGACCGCCATCTTCGAGATCCGTTATTGTGTGACAGACTGACTGATTGACAGAATGACTGACAGACAGACAAGGTGAGTACTATAACCCTCTTGAGCTTGCCTGCTGAGAGTTAATTTTAGTTGCATAAGAGTCAAAGTTCAATACCAATTGAAAGTCTTCAGCTGTCCTGACTATACTAGTTGGACAACAATCATGTCACTCAAACACCCTGACATAGCTATATACCTATCATTGAGATGTGCCAGTAAACATAAAGTGTTTGTATCATGCTTAAAAAATACAACAACAGTATATCAAAACACTTAGCCCTCCATTCTGCTACGGTTCATGTAGTCTTCCTACTGTCACACACATAATAAATAATACGTACCTGCAATTTCTGCTTCCGTGAGGCTATTGTCTAAGGAAATAGAAATACATAGAATGATTGAATCAAGTGAGAAAGTGTCAGAAAAAAATACTTATAATAAATTCAACTAGTCGTGTGCTTGAGTACAAATAGCGAGCGAGCCTCCCTAATTAGGTTACAAAGTGGTGTTTTGTTTAATTTCTCAATGCAGACAATAATTAACATTTTATTACCAAAGGTTGGTGCATGAACTCTTTATTTAAACTAAAATTCTGTCACCATGACATCAATTGGTGAAGTAATGCTTAAAACACTAGCTTGCAGACTTCATATAGATTACTGGCCGCATGAGGTATCACTCAAGTAAATGCATACTTTCATCCTTATAGTGTATTCCACTTGTGGCTAACTGGTCAAATTTGTATTACTCTTATATTCAGTTTTATATAAAGAAGCTTTTCATATGGAGAATAAATGAACATGAATTGTTACAGATGAGTCCACCACACTTTCTCAACATTAAACAAGTCTCTGTTTGAGCTTTAGTCGTATCCAAGTTGACCAGTAGTTCCTGACCGAGGCAGCAGAACTAGCTTGGGAGACCTGGCAGTGATGGACCAACATATTCAAACCTACCAGGATAAACTTTTGCTTCATTGAGCAGTACAAGATAGTTTATATTTTATTGCTAAGAAATACAATCTGACAGGTCCATCACCCCTGAAAAGGACTTTGGCAAGAAGTCGAAACGTTAGGTTAAGTTTTAATTAACAATATTGGCTGTTAGAACGAGAAATTTTTTTCTATTATTATAATGTTAAAGGTTGTCTTATTTTGTTCATTATTTTGTTTCATAATTATTTTTAAATGATACTATTGGATTATTAGAGCTGCAGTTCTGATAAGTGCTCATTGAAATGCTGTAGCCATTCTTTCAGTTAAATTCCATCATCAAAATATATGTTATTGGAAGTTTAAACTGACGGGATTGACTTAACAAGTATCAACCTCTTGAAGAATTATTTGTTCACCTTGCAAAGAGAAATAGCTGTTGTATACAAACTGTTAAACAACTCCTTAAAGTTATGTTCCATTTAAAAGAAATATTAAAGAGACATCATAATAACATAAATATTTTACTTCATTAAAAAAGTGCATTATAATCAGGCCCGGAGGAACTGAAGTCTAAGATATTTATTCGTCACAAGTGTAAGTGCAGTTTGCAATGTAGTTAGCGCTGTCAGTAACTATTCTAGCTATGATGGCATCATTCTAAACATTAGCTAATATAAAATTTATTCTTCTTTTTTTTATTCAGCTAGCTATTTAAAATTATAGTGAATATTTTTGTTATAGACTTGTCACACCCATGAATTATCTGTAGCTACACCTATGAACTTTTTGGCCACACCCACTTCCTGGCCGGACCAATTCATGAGAGCTTCTACCATCCCTGATAATGTATTAATAAGGTGAGAGAGAAAATTTTCCCGACCAATTAAGAATTGCTTCCGCCACCACTGCATGACAAAAAGCACTCCAGCAAATGAAACCAACGGTTGAGGTTTAAATTGTATATGGTAAAGAGTTTCAATACCATAGTAACCACTTGCCGCAATCAAGTGTTTGACTTGAAAAAATAGCCAAAAAAAGCAATTATTGCACAGTTTTGAGCCTAACTCTAAATTCGAACATAGCTACTGTAAGTTTTTGTATTGTGACAGAGGAAATCTAAACTGCTGAGGTACTTCAAAGAGAGACACTATTAACTTAGAGTCCCCGCCTTGAGGGCAGGGACACCTAGTGTCCCTCCGATTGCGCTTAGTGTCCCTTGTTAGGAGCAGTCGCTAGGTTCTAAATCAGTTAGGCGCTGTGCAGCCGTCGTGAACTACCATTTTTAGGGACCTTCAGGCCCTAAAGTAGGGCCTTCTCTGCGCTCAGGACGCTACAGCTTAAAGCCTTCAGGACTCTAAAAATGGTAGTTCCCTCTGAGGCAGCACCTAATTATTATTTAAGACTTGCTTACTGCTATAGAAAAAGTTGTGTAAAGGCAGATAATATGTTTATTTAATGTTTACTTGGTGCTATTCATCAGCTAAGCAGTAGCTGTAACACACAACACTTTCACACACACTGGTTCACAGGATATATCAAACCTCCGTGACTTGACTAATGGCTTGACTAATGAACAATGAATTTTCAAGTAAGAACAATTCTGTTGGTAGAGCATATCGTGACAAACAGCGCATTAATCAAGATAGTTTACCATCGTCACTAATTCAAATAGAAAATGCACTCTGCAAGTTGTATGACTTAACTACGTCCGCAAAAAAATCAGATATGTCAGAGACAACCAAACTTAAACGGTAAATATTGAGTTTCCTTGGATAATACAGGTATGATAGTCAAAAGGATTCCGTTAGTGGGGTATGGGGAAGGGGTCAACCTCTGAGTAAACACAAAAATGTGAGGGTCAAAGTACAAAATGACATATGTAAGTCCATACACAAAAAATATCCCCGATTCTCAATTGTGTTGCCGACCATGCCTCTCTCACTTCACTTGCTCGCCAATAATAATACATTTCAATCAAAGAGGATAGATGCCAATGAAGTTCAAATACTGGCAGTTGGTGCTCACCTTTTTTTTCACATCTGGGAGCCACACCCTCCCAGACTGGTATGGAACTTGGTGGTAAGCTACAAGTCCTGAAAATAGCTCCTCCCACCAGCTCGTAGCCTTCGTCACATGAGTAGGATGCCTGGCATCCTAATTCTACCGTGCAACTTGAGGAATAGGAGATCTTCTGGTTGTCTCCTTCTTCAAGTCTCTCACAGTTCAAGCTAGTAGAAGGCTGACTAGACTCTATTAATACATACCCCACACAAGAACATTTCACCTTAAAAATCAATCTTCACATAATACATGGTCTCTCTCTATATGTGACTATATTTGGCAAGCAAGCATAATGACGTCAAGGTGGATAGATTTGAGTCAATGTTCTAGATAAGCTGCATCAGTTAAGGAAGAATTATATGGAGTGAAGAAATCGACGACTGTTTTGTAAAAACTTCTGGGTCTGGTGAAGCAGATTAGCATTGGGGCAGACCTAAGCACTTGTAAGCTTTTACTTTGGCAATAACAACCTAACAGCGTACAGGACTGTGAGAGTCACTGACATTTGACTATACTCTGTATTCAGCATGATGTAAACACAACAAAGTATTAAAAAATGCCTAGAAGTGAGAAGTTGTAGGATAATGTTTGCTAAATACAGAACTGTAGCTCACAGTGAGCTCCCTGACTAGCTCACAGTGAGCTCCCTGACTAGCTCATTACTTATATAGGTTGAAGAAATGCATCAGGAAAGTTGTTGTTTATTCACTTGCATTGCCCTATGACTGCACCTTTGGAAGACAAAGCTAGTTGTGAAGATTCCACGAGTATCATGAAGTTATACTGGACACTGACTGACAGACAAACTGAGTATTATAACCCTCTCGTGCATTGCCACCGAGGGTTAATAATTACTTTGTAGCAGTTGCACCACATTGAGCTTACGTGTGCAAGAAGGTTCTGTTCCAGACCACACTGTGCTCTTCCCAGTGACTTGACAAGTTCTCTGCATGTTTCCCTGCACCTCATAGCCACCCACGCAGCTGTATGTGGCCACTGAGTCCAGCAAATCTCCATTGGATCGATCAATGTTTGCATTAGAAGGTTCCACCAAAGGGTCACAGTATATACCTGGTAAATAAGAGTAGAATATCTGAATACATTAATCCTTCAATTAGTACTTTGGCTATCATAATCTATGGCTGTGTCTGACTGTCTTCCTGTCTCTCCATTTATCCAGCTGTCTATCCGAGATGTGCCCCCAGGTATTACAGAAATCATAAATGAAATTGTAGTGCCATGAGCTGCCAATTAAAAAAACTTCTTTTTCATTCACTGATTTTTTTGACATTTCACACTAAATTCTACATGCTGGCAATGTGTCATTGTCAACAGCAGTTTAGTTTAAAACCTGATAGGAGTGAAGGGATCATGGATGAGATAGTTCAGATATACTGTAACAAAATACTATATACAGCAATATAGAATATTTCCCAGAAATAGTCAATCATTCAATGAATAATTAATTATCTGAGGCACTTACTGCATGTGTAGTTAGCAGCAGCGAGTGGTCGCTCTGGTCCAGTGCAGTTCTGGACACAAGAGTTGTTGTCAATACTATTGCAGCACTGGTTGTCCATGATCCCATAGCACTCTCTCAAGCCACTGTTGCAAGACTCTGAACACCCTGTGGAGGAAGGAACATAATTATCTCTCATTGTCACACTCACCACTATAATGGATTACGTGAGGCGAATGAGACACTATTGTGAGTGAACAATTGAAGTATATATTATATGCAGGGGAGGATCCAGGGGGGGAGGGCAAGGGACCCACCCCTCCGAACCAAGTTGATAGAAAATTATGATGTATAAAGAAACCAATACAGCAATTTTGCTTGTGCATATTAACTTACACTCTTCATTTATCAATAATGTCCAAATTATTACATATTTAATTAAATTTCATAAGTTTTGACATATTATAATGGGCCTCTCCCAGTCATTAGTGCTGGAACCACCCCTGATATATACTGTATGACGTATTATGGATGGTACGTATGCCCATATTCGTCATGTGGGCGGACCCCTTTTGTTTTTCTCAATACAGCTCTTTAAGCTTGCCCCCAGTTTCTCCTTGTAGTAAGATTACTTAAAACTGTATGATCATTTCGTAGAAATGCAAAATTCTTGTTTGTTTGTTTTTTCAAGCACAAAAAAAAATCTGCTGAGGGTGGTTGTATGGTATTTAAAGCCCTTCACACCAGACTTAATTTAAAAACTCGGCCATTTTTAGCCTAGAGCTAGCTGTCAAGAGCGACTGGCAATTTAAGTAAGAAGCTACTATTTCAGGAAAATTTGTATGAGTAATAGCACAGGTAATCATGCTATTCAGGATTAATAGCTCTATACACGACTGAAATAGCATCAGACGAAGCCACAATTTCAATTGTTTTACCAGGTGCTATTAATCCACACTAGCACAGGTTGCCCGTGCTATCACACTCCAAAGTTGGCCAGCCTTTTGTTTTATCATTTGCACTGTAGCTACACTGTATCACTCACTCGCTCACTATCTCTGAATTCTAGGATTCGATTCCCTCGGAACTTCATTCTCAACCCAAGGTTCCTCTAAATCTGTTGAACTAATTCTGTTTAATACGGAAAGAACTTCTGCCTAAATAATGACATGGTCTCCGACTAGAAAATACTCAAACTGAAGGTACCCAAGGCTAGTGTGGCACACACACAAACTTACTTGTACTATTTAACTTCAATTGAACAGCAATTTTATCCGTACATTTTTAGTGGGTAATTTACATGTCGTACTATTAAGGTAAGAAAAGTAATTTTGAATTTTGTAGCAAAATGTTGGTCAACAGCTGTGCACTCGTACTTCTAAATAATTAATAAAGCTTGTTCTCAAAAGCTACTAGTACTTCACGCAATGAGAGCAGTACTGCAGAAGCTGATGCTACCATTACTCTGGAAAATTACATTATTAATAGCTGCTTACTTATACATATAAATATATTATACTAGTGGTGTGCTTGAGCACAAATGGCGAGCGAGCCTAAAGACTATACTATTTTTATATGAATGATTTTGACTTCTAACACTGAAGCTACTGAAAATAAGGTCCAGTTTTTTTAATTTAGCATACAGGGTAAAGGGATTTCAGTGCCATAGTAACAACTCTCTGCAACTGCTTGGAAGGAAAACAACAACAACAAAACAATACACGTTATTTAAAAGTTTTCTTTGTGGATATTCTTTAGTTAAGTAGTGGTTGTAACACACAATGCTTTGACACAACTGGACATGCACCTACACAGACTTACCTTCGCAGTAGTCTAGTGGACAATGTATTTTCAAGTAAATACTGTTGCGCAAGGCTTATAGCCATGACAAAGAGCGTATTGACTTACCACCGCCACTAAGGATTCTCAGAGCTCGTTAATTGAAAAATACTGGAACTGTGAACGCTTTACCTAACTTACGTAATTAAAAGCGCGGGCGAAAACAGAGGTCTCACGTACCCCATAAACAGATAAATAAATAAATAAATATAGCGAAATCTCGATTGAGTTACCCCTGATAGTGTCTCGCTCGCTTCGCTCGCTCGCCAAATATATATATCATACATAACCCGGGTCTGGTATAAATGGCATTGTGAAGCTATCTAACTGTAGAATAATTAGTGGTGTGCTTGAGCACAAATATCTAGCAAGCCTGCCTAGTTAGGTTATATAAAACTATAGTACTGCTACATAATGTTATTTTAGCTTAGATCATGCAAAACAGTATATAGCAGTTGACCTTAAATTTTAGCAGACAAATACAACAGTATCCCTCCCCTCCCCAAGAATTTTAGAAAAAGTGATTGTTAGAATATTAATAAAATATCAAATAGGATTTAAATTAACATAATTAGCTAATAACAATACTCATAATAATAATAGAGCAATGATTAAATTATTCTGATTTGCTTACTGTAATAAAAAACTAGAAAATTTACAGGGTAGCATGCCTATTATGCTCCCTCAAAAATGCCAAGAATTGCTTGCCGCTCCATTTCAAATTTGGCATTTATGTATTTGCATTGTTCAATTCATGGTTGTAATTCTAAAAACAGTGACCTTTCTTAAGTACCAGGCAACACGTTATGAAATTGAAGGTGGGAGTTTTTTCTTTTAAAAATTTGATTAAGTGCTTTTCTCAATTGTTCAAGTATTAATCCTGTTATCCCAATGTGTTTTTGTAACTTTATGTGCAATTTTAAAACTTGAAATTTAATATTTCACACTTTCTACCTGATTTTACAATTCATTCTTGCTAGAAGCAATATAAATATGTATATATATATATATAGGTTACACCATGACATGGAGGTTGGTGAAGGATTTACACAAGCAAGGGCTGAACACCCAAGGATGGCGTATATCACACACTGACCTAATGGAGGAGCGCAACTGACTTGTGCCATGGCTCTAGGCTATAGGAAACGCCTCACTTATTCACCTCCTAGGAGGTGGGTATGAAATATATTCTCCTGGAATTGAACAATCTGATTGGATGGTTTGAATGTACCTTGGTATAAATTATATATATTATATAAACTTGTATTGATGCACATTATGTTTCCCCTCACACCCCCACCCCTCCCAAGTAAAAAATCCCATATGAGTTTCTGAGTGACATTAATAGAAGTGTTTCATCCGACACAAATAAATATCCTAACTTTGATTTCTTAAGATGTGATTCTGCTCTAGACTATAGTCTGCAACATTGTGCTTCATTTTATTCTCTGTTTACGAGAAAAGAGGAAAGTAGCAAGTATTGGGAAAGCCATATTTCAAGCAGTAGGTCCTGTGCTGTCCTTACTCTATGGCAATTTGGTATTACTTGCAGACACATTGTTTGTATTGCTCAGAATTTGTATAGACACTGATTGTGTAATGGGTTTTGTTCCTCATACAGAGAAGCACAGCTATTTGAGGAAAAGGTTGCTGGTTTGAGTGCTAGGAGAAGATATCAATATTAAAGACACAACATTGCTGTTTGCAACTGACAATATTTTTATTACTGCACATACCAATGCAGGCTACGACAGTTTTACTACGACAGTTTACTACGACAGTTTACTACGACAGTTTTACTACGACAGTTTTTATTATCGCTCAGACACTAAGGGGAAAGATACAAAAGTACAATATCAACTGATGATTTGTGTTAGCAACTGCTCTTTGTTCATGCCTTCACAGGTTGTGACACAACCTCAAGAATTTTTTATGTTGAGTTGGTAAGAAGGCAATATTCCAAAACCTTGTCAAAAATGATCAAATATTATTGCCATGTTCAATCATTATACTGTGTTACAACATTCTCATAGTATAGATATCTTCAGCTAAGTCATTTGTTACATTGAAACATCTTCCTCCTACTGCAGCATTCACCTAATTTCACGCCTACAACCACATCTATGGCATTGTTTACCCTGTCATACTGTCTGTGGTGGCTGTTAGCTGCAAGATCCATACATGTACAACAGGCAGACAGATGATGACTGTGAATGACTAAACTGGTCTAAATTAAATGTTTATGCTCCATACCAACTTTTATTATTAACACAAGCTTGTTACTGCCACAACAAAAACAAACAATAGTTTTACATGTATATAATAAATGCTAAGGCCACTTACCTACACAATGGGTAACATTGTCATAGCGATCATATAGTGGCGATACAGATGTAAGTCTCATACACAGCCCACAATCTGTCCGTAATGGAGTATTGAAAGTTGCTCCCTCTGAGTCACCAAAATTATCAGAGGGAGTAAACCAGTTTGTACTGTCACATCTAAATTCAAATTGTTGAATATCTGCAAAAAAAAATACAAGTAAATATTTATAGAGAAGTTTCACTTTGTTGTTGTTGTTGTTGTTGATGATGTTAGTGTCACTGTTTCTTACTGCTACTTGGGCATCTGTCTCCAGAGCATGACATGTTCACAAGTACTGAAGCCACTGTGTAGGATCCTCTCATCTGGTCGGTGCTAAGGCAGACGATACGGTAGTTGCTGATGTTTACCTCGGACAGTTGTCCTTGAGACAAGGCGTTATTCACTGACGTTTGAGCCAAAATATCCAGGCTTTCCACCAAAGCTATCGTGGTGCAGGCACCATCTGCTATATCTGGTGCAAGCAGTCCCATTAAGCCCAAAAGAATGAGAATAGCCTTCATTGTACGGATTGTGGACAACTTTTGTGGGTGGGGCTGCAGATCTGCGCAGCACCTAGAGTTAATGAAATGTAGCGAAGACCCTTTACCATATACACAAATAGTCGTCTTTTCTCTTCCCTTGAATTAACCCTCAAATACTAAATAGGGGTTGAGCCATTCAATCAATGTTGAGGGTGCAGTGGGGTAGAAGGATAACAGGTTAAGTCTAGTGACACTTTGCAACTAAATTATGACAGACTTTTACTTCGTGCAGCCAGACCCTTCCAATCGCAGCGGGAAAGAGTCTGGTCTCAACTGACGTAGCGCTAATTGGTCCGCCCCTCCGCGCGGTCCTGTAACGCCAAATCGGGTCCTACCCAAAATCGGTCCCCCGGACTGAAATTGGCTGCTAAAAACTGTCGGGGCCACAATTGGCTGCCGAATTCAGTCCGGGCGGACTAAATATGGCTGCCAGATGTGGTCCGCTTTGCCAAATTTAGTCCCACCTAGCCCCAGAGTCAATTGTGTGATTATTAAGTGGAGGTGGTGAGTTATATCAGTATAGTTATATGTTAAGACTGCTCTTTAGTACTTCTTGTTGATGAGTTTACCTTTCAAATTCCCATTCTCATAGCTAAATGCCTATAATAGTATATTCAATAAATTATAAGCTTCAAGACTTCATCACAGTGCATAGTTTGACTACCTTGAACAATGCAGCAGCTACATTTTCAAAATATTTACAGTTTCATAGGAATTTCCTCAACAAAATTTTGAAATAATCAGTTATAGTCAAGATGTATCTGTTTCCTTGATGTGATGCAGGAGAGATGGGGCCAATGAAGTCAATACCAATGTTGTGCCATGGTGACACAACTGGTACTGGATGGAGCTCTGGAGTAGATTGGCTTAATTTGCCATGGCACAGATCACAATTATTAAAAAATAACAACACTCTTTGTCATCAGTTGACTACACTCACTTCTGTACGAGTTTATTTATTTGCTTACCAATTTATTAACATCATTGACCATTCCCTGCCGCATAAACCGCTCACTAACTCTTGATAAAATCTTTTTCGTGCCTAAATGTCCAGAGGTGGGATTGCTGTGGCATTGATGCTAGAATTCGGGATCTCTCATCCAAATCAGTAATGTAACGAACCTAAGTAGTAACATTTAACTGGAACAGTAACATTTTTAACTAAAGCTTTTTTTTTATGTTCTGAACAGAAAAAATTGGTTGATCAGGTCTCAATAATTATAAACTTTAGATGATGTATTTTTGTGTGGAAAAACATATAGCTATATCTCCAACAAACATTCCTGTTAGAAACTCTGGAACCCAGTTATCTAAAAAGCTAGTACATCGCTATCTATTGCAAATTTATACAATTGTAAATATTCTTTGAAACTCGTAAATGCCTTCATACATATCCAAACTGAAGCATCTCCCTTTTAATTCCGGTATAATCTAGTCATCATCCAATAATGCTATTAGTGTGGTTTGGTTGAGAGATTCCAGTACTAAAATGTATCTTAAATGCTTAGTTTTAGTTTTTTCCATTGAAGATTTAGCTAATTTTTCTTCAATATTATGAGTAGTTTTTAGTTATACTATCAATTGACTGTAGTTTTGGTTAATTTGTGTGATCTCAAATTTTTAACAATAAGACCCAGTAAAAAAAAAAAAAGTACGTCCTTATCGGTGTCAATATCAACCACAGGATTGGAATCCACCAAGCTAATTTTTATTTAATTCGAGCGCACCCGGGTGGACCGAAATTAGCAGGGTGGACCTATTTTGGCTGCCAATTTCAGTCCGGCCGGACCGTATTTGGCGGGGGACCAAATTTCGCGTGACAGCCCTAGGACGTTCGTGGCACGTATCATTGCCGCACACGGTCCCCTCTTGCCGTGAACGGTCCCCCCACTTGTCTTTGCTGTAAAGTGTGAGTAATTGGTTTGGAAGAGTTAGCTATACACAGTAAAAGAACCTAGCTAGAATACCTGGGGGGGAAAAACAATAAATTTTGGCTGTTAATACTAAATTTATAGATAAGGTCCTCCTAGTGTTTTAACTAGCAAGTTGCAGCTGACCTGAAACTCAGACAGTCAGCAATTTGAAAGAATTCATGATGATGGGTCTTCTAAGTATCATAGTATTTGAATGTGAGTGTGCTTTGATTTTAAACAAGTTAAAAAATTTGCTTTGGAACCTTGTTCATTAAGTTGATAGAGCGGAAAACTTTGTACTTGAGGAAATATAGAATATTGTCTCACTAATCCATTAGTAAAGACCTTTCAGTTTTATTTGATCTAGCTATAGCTAATGCTATTAAAATAAAACCTAAAAATGAACATAACACTGTCCAATAAGTATAACTATTTTGAACTGTTTACATCAATTCTATTCTAGCTAAAAAAAATTGCTTTGGAACCTTGTTCATTAAGTTGATAGAGCAGAAAAACTTTGTACAATTGAATCAAAAGCAGATTCTTGAAGCATAGCTTCCCAAATTGCTTTTTTTTTTTTTTTTTTTTTTGCTAAAAAGAAGCCTAACAATCAATGTGACACCTCGCATTAGCTGCATGCAAGTTTAAACTCTTGCCAAGTGCCATCCAATTTTCCAGATGAGCATTATTTCTTTTATCATGCATTATAAATTGCTTCTTTTAAACACCAGCTGTTTCACCTTGTCTACAAGCATAGCTATGCAGGGTGCAATCACGTTGGATGTCTGTATACAATGGTTGGAACTCTTCTGCTTTTTTTTTTTTGCTGAATTGTCATTTGAGTTTGTTTCCATTAATAAATTGCTTTCTGTATACATAGTTATGGAAGTATTCATTGACACGTGTGATGGACAAGAGAATACATGGGATATTAGCTGTTTCCACTTCAACATGGAGACCATCTTTAGTTACTTGCTTATGATATCCTGAGAAGTGTATATCTTTCTTCAAGCTATTTCAAGTAGCTACCCCAGTCAACCAATTCATTAATTTTATGTCACCAGCACCTCAGGCAAGAAGTAAAATTATGCAAAGCAAGAAGCAAGATAATGCAAGCACAAACCCAATGAAAAAATTTTAAGACATTTACTCAGCAACAAAATATCAGTTTTCTGGATTATGAAGTTGTATTGTATAAATATTAGTTATTTCAAATTTTAGATACATCAAATTTGTCATTACCACAAATATTGAACTTTAATTTAAAATTCAGTTTGCAAAAGCAAAAACAGCAACAACAAAAATATAAACCACATAACAATGATCCTCTTTATTTAATGCACTGCAGGCAAGCCTTTGAAACTTTCAGGCATGAATTAATGTGGTATCAATTGAGGTATGGTCTCCCCATTCTTCATGTAGTAGTGCCCCTTCTGGTAGTCTGCAAATCCTCTGAACATCAAACTTTTATGTTTCTGATTGTTTCTTTAGAGCTCTCCTCTTTCTCTTCTTAGGGAAACGTGCAATGTATCCTTTCTAGACATTGAAATAGGTGCAATCTCATCTTCTTTTAATCATAAAATATCTTTCAAGGATCTTCAATATGCACAAGCGCAGGCACATTAGCTAGGCATAGAACCCATAATCATATTCACCAGCCTGAATTTGTGTTTCCATAAAGTTTAAATAAATTTTAAGAAATTTACTGTGTAGCAAGGAAGCTACTTTGGCTTTTTACATGCTTTCCTACATGATGATACATGCTATTGTATGTAGCACTAGCTGTTGAAGGCGGACATTCAATAGTGGATACAGTTAGCCAGTGTCCATTCTGATTATTTATAATTTAAACAAATTCAACTGACTCCACATTAAATGATAAAGCCACTCCACAAATTACATCTGAAATACTGTAATTTCTAAGCACTGATTCTTATGGAGCTGCTGATGACATCATCATTTAGCCAACCAAAGAGTAGACTTACATTGGTGGTGCTATTTCATGTTATTTGTACTCTCATGACATCATTTTAGGAGTAGTTCCCTAGCTTAAATTGAATAACTATAGTCTCTTTAGTCTCTTTTAGTCTTTGTAGTATTTTTAGTCTCACGCTTTAGTCTATTCTAGTCTCTTTAGTCTTTTCAGTTTCTTTTGTCTCATATATAATCTCTCCTAGTCTCTTTAGTCTCTTCTAGTCTCTATAGTCCCATCTAGTTTCTTTAGTCTCTTCTAGTCTCTTTAGTTATTATAGTTTCTTTAGTCTCTTCTAGTCTCTTTAGTCTCTGTATTCTCTTCTAGTCTCTTTAGTCTCTCTAGTCTCTTTAGTCAGTCTCTTTAGTCTCTTCTAGTCTCTTTAGTCTCTTCTTGTCTCTTTAGTCTCTTCTAGTCTCTTTAGTCTCTTCTAGTCTCTTTAGTCTCTTCTAGTCTCTTTAGTCTCTTCTAGTCTCTTTAGTCTCTTCTAGTCTCTTTAGTCTCTTCTAGTCTCTTTAGTCTCTTCTAGTCTTCTTTAGTCTCTCTAGTCTCTTTAGTCAATCTCTTTAGTCTCTTCTAGTCTCTTCAGTCTCTCTAGTCTCTTTAATCAGTCTCTTTAGTCTCTTCTAGTCTCTTTAGTCTCTTCTAGTCTCTTTAGTCTCTTCTAGTCTCTTTAGTCTCTTCTAGTCTCTTTAGTCTCTTTATTCTCTTCTAGACTCTTTAGTCTCTCTAGTCTCTTTAGTCTCTTTAGTCTCTTTATTCTCTTCTAGTCTCTTTAGTCTCTCTAGTCTCTTTAGTCAGTCTCTTTAGTCTCTTCTAGTCTCTTTAGTCTCTCTAGTCTCTTTATTAGTCAGTCTCTTTAGTCTCTTCTAGTCTCTTTAGTCTCTCTAGCCTCTTTAGTCTCTTCTATAGTCTCTTTATTCTCTTCAGTCTTTTTTTGTATCACATAGAGTCTCTCCTAGTCTCTTAAGTCTGTTCTTGTGTCTTGTAATCTCTTGTTGAGTCTTGGAGTATTTAGAATATAGTTGATTTCATTTTCTAGTCCTTTGCAGTCTATTGTATTTTCTTTTTTAATAAAGTTGTTGCAGTCACTTGTATGCTGTTATACTATCTTACAGTAATTCTATAGGTAGTGTCTTTACACACAGATTAATGTGTATGGATTTATTCACATGAAACTGGATAGTTTGTATCATTTATGATGTTTCAAATAAAGTTGGGGTGGCAACCACTATGAGAGGGTTGTATAAGGCCCTCACTCTTGATCCCACTACAAGAGGAGTAAGCTATGATTTTAGAAGTCTAAAGAGACTTATCACTTCTGTTAACTTCAAACTTCTTACATAATAACTGGCTAAAAGGTAGAGTAAGCTATATGAAGAAAATTTGGTACTAATTAATGAGAGAGTTGAATGAAAGGAGATGATTAGTTAGTGAATGAAAGGTGTGACTAAATTGATATATAGAAGTAACCTCACACACACTGGGGAGTGCATAGAGTGTATATGAAATGAGGGTCGAAATAAAACATTAATACATGCAATCACACACATACATGCTATGAGTCCAGCTCTGGTTCATAACAAAGTTCCTGGGTTGCCTTGGCAACCACTTTAGTGAGGGCTGGCCTGAACATATGTTTAATATTTTAGTGCTTCTGAGATACTACTTGTATATCATAATGAGCAGATCCATTATTTTGATATGAAGTCATCAATGACACATTGCAAAGAATAGCAATTATAACTTAATAGCAAATTTTTCTCATTCTAACAGCCACAATTTTAATTAAAACTTAACCCGACGTTTCAACTTCTTGCCGAAGTCCTCTTCAGGGGTCAACTGAGGTCGAACTCTCCATGGTGATATAATAACACAATGTAAGCAGCAAGATTTCTGGAGGGTATGCTTACTGTTTATTGTATCATTTGCACGCAGCATGGACAGCCAGCATCCTGAAAGCTCTAAACCTATGTCTCTGTTAAACTTGTGTTGTCAGGTGTCATCTGTATATGTAGAGCTTCCTAGATCTTCAACTCACGATTCTTACTGGCTCTGTCTACAACTCTTACCTCCTCCCATTTAATGGGGATGCTGCTGCCAAGCATGTTCAGCAATGGCTGAAACTTTCTCATCACCTCTCTTGCAAGAATCCTGATGTTCCTTTACTCTCTGCTCAAGCCTTCTAGTAGTTTCACCTATGTATACTTTACCACAACTGCAGGGTATACTGTACACTATGGATGACTCTGTGGTAATAGGTATAGTATCTTTGACTTTAGTAAGATGTGATCTTAGTGTCTTACCCGACTTAAATGCTGTTTTAATGTCAGAGTCTCTACACACTCTCTGAATGCTCTCACTCAATCCTGCTATGTACGGAATAGTAAGAATCAAACCTTTCTCTTGCTCAGTATTTGTGTGATCTTTAGAAGGTAACTCTTTAGAGCCTGCCCTAATGGTTGCGTTGTCATAACCATTACTTTGAAGTACTTTGTGTAGGTGTTTCTCTTCTTCCTTCAAGTTTTCACTCATATTAGTTACCCTCCTAGCTCTCTGATACAAGCATCTCACTATTCCTCTCTTTACATGATTAGGATGATGAGACTAAAAGTGAAGGCATCTATCTGTGTGTATAGGTTTTATGTACACAGTGGATGTAAGCATACCATCACTCTCTCTCTCTCTTTAATAAGCAATCCAAAAATGGTAGCTTACTATTTTCCTCTGATTCCTTCAAGGTGAATTTAATAGGTCTGACAGAGTTTAAATGGTACAACAAATGTTTTTCACTTCTTTTCATAACTATGCAAAAGGTGTCATCTACATATCTCTTCCATAGTACAGGTTTAACAGAGCTCAGTTTAAATCTTCTTCCTCAAAGAATTCCATGTACAAGTTGGCCACAACTGCAGAAACAGGAGAACCCATAGCTGCTCCATGTACTTGTGCATAACAGTTCCCGTTGTACCTAAAGTAAGTTGACCTAAGGCAGACATCTAATAATTATGTGATGCACTCAGGAGATAGACATGTTCTCTCATCTATTGTGTCTTACCAAACAATGGAGATATCATTTTAGATATGAATTTGATAAATTGTAAGATAGCGATCCAATGCAGGAAACTATAGGTCAGAGTGGGATTCCTAACTTGTGTAGCTTGAAAGACCATAAAGAAGAGGTGGTCTACATCCAGTGGGTCTTAACCTGTTGTACAACATAGTAGGAATTTTACCTTCCCTTTCTAAGTTCTTTAATATACGACCTATTTTAGTTTCCTGAGTCTTAGTTGGATCTTTTTTAACAAGTCTATAATTAAAGAGACTAGAAGAGATTAAAGAGACTAGAAGAGATTAAAGAGACTAGAAGACATTAAAGAGACTAGAAGAGACAAAATAGAATAGAAATGACTAAAGAGTCCAGAAGAGACTAGAAGAGACTAGAAAAGACCAAAGAGAATAGAAGAGACTGAAGAGACTAGAAGAGACTAGATGAGTCTGAAGAGACTAAAGAGACTAGAAGAGACCAAAAAGAACAGAAGATATTAAGAGACTAGAAGAGATTGAAGAGACTAATGAGATTAAAGAGACTAAAGAGATAAAAGAGACTAAAGAGATTAAAGAGACTAGAAGAGATTAAAGAGACTAGAAGAGATTAAAGAGACTAGAAGACATTAAAGAGACTAGAAGAGACAAAAGAGAATAGAAATGACTAAAGAGTCCAGAAGAGACTAGAAGAGACCAAAAAGAACAGAAGAGATTAAAGAGACTAGAAGAGACTAGAAGAGACTGAAGAGACTAAAGAGACTAAAGAGACTAGAAGAGATTAAAGAGACTAGAAGAGACAAAAGAGAAAAGAAGTGACTAAAGAGACTAGAAGAGACTAGAGAGACCTAAGAGAATAGAAGAATCTAAAGAAACTAGAAGAGACTGGAAGAGAAAGAGATTAAAGAGACTAGAAGAGACTAAAGAGACTAGAAGAGACTATAAGACTAAAGAGACAAGAAGAGACTAAAAGAAACTAAACAGACAAGAAGAGACCAAAGAGAACAGAAGAGATTAAAGAGACTAGAAGAGGCTAAGGAGACTAAAGAGACTAGAAGAGATTAGAGAGACTAGTAGAGACTAAATAGATTAGAAGAGACTAAAGAGACTACAAGAGACAACTAGTTTTTAGCTTATCCTATAGGGAATTGTACTCTATAAATAACTTTTAAAATGATGTAATGAGAGCACAACTTGCATTAATAAACAACCCTTATATTAGCAACAATTCTTCATCAGCTTTAGTCAATTTAAATTTAGAAATCGGTACTGTCAACTCTTTTTAGTCTTTAG
>WLWD01004982.1_pt1 | contig 28852 bp, 22 predicted proteins | sample 6712731 | NCBI WGS metagenome assembly WLWD01 (sample SAMN12718690, study PRJNA576275) | sponge metagenome | isolation source: marine sponge | host: Mycale hentscheli | place: New Zealand: South Island, Marlborough, Capsize Point | collected 2014-11-01
CCAACAGCAAATTGTCACTCTCTCAATTCAATCATGCACTGGTCCTCTTGTCTCTGGATAACATAGACCTTCCATCTGCTGCTTCTTCACCGTCATTTAACTTCAAGGCACCAAAATTGTCGAATTTTTTGTTCGATCATCCATTTGAGTTGGAGTTGGTACTTAAAGAGAAGAGTTTAGTGCTTGCATCTGACTGCCCTGATTCCATAGACTTGATTTCTACAAAACAGGAGGAGCTAGAGGCATCTCTAAGTTCTCATACATTGAGCGTTAGTCGTCAACAGTGCAGACTCCTGGAATATTCTAGCCTTGAGGTTTTTGATTTTTATGGCCTTCTCCAGGAAATGGTGTCAGCCAGGGACACTCACCCATACTTACAAGTCTATGAGCACAAGCAAACTGAATCTCTGATTGTTGTATTCCATACCGGATTCAATGGATTGCCCATATACTCTTATGATACCAGTTCTCATATTCACACAAAGGTGGGATTCTCTAATTTTATGGAGTATGTGCTACAGAAGTATGATACGGAGATCGAAGAGGCTGTAGCTGAAGATGAAAAGAAAAAAGCAGAGTTTAGGGAGGGTCACGTAGAGGTGCGTGATTCTGCCATGATGCTTAGAATCAAGGAAGTAGCAGAACGGCAGCAACAGCAAGATGCACTTTCCCCAGTTGTAGAAGAAAAACCCATGCAAACCACTCCAGAAAAGGGTAAAAAAAGAACCAGTGCATTGTCCCAAAAAACTCCTGATTCAGTCAAGAGTACTCCCAGAAGAAAAACCAAATCAGTTTTGGAATCAACTCCAGCACCTTCATCTCCTTGTGCTCCTGAAGTGCCTGTGTATGAACCACCAAAAAGGTTCAGTGGATATGATCTTGGAGATGTTATATTGCTCAAAAAGACCATATGCTCAACTGCATTCACTGCAGATGGAGCACAGTTGAAGACTACACGACTGCTAAAAGAAGTAGATTGCAATGAATTTTCTAGTGAGCTGTTAATGAATCACAATGGCCATAGATTTACTGTAAGTCAAGTTTGGCTAACAAAAGAACCCGTAAAAGCTGAAAGTCAAGTACCAGTTAAAAATGATGGGGAGCCTTCACAAGGAGTGCCAATGATTGTTGAACCGGAGCTACCTGCCATAATTCCCAAGCCACCTTCAATGCTTTGTCAAGCCCAAATGACTGCATCTTTCAACAATTCTCTTAAAATTAGTTATAGCTACTATGGTCCAAAGGGGAATGGCGAATTACCTTACATGCCCTGTCGTCCAGCTATATTAGATGTGCAACCACCAGTGGAGGCATCACGACCCCCATCACAGACAGCCCAGAAACTCTCCAAAAAACAGCTTGAGCAGCAGCAACAGCTATTGGAGCAGCAAAGGTTGGAACAAGAAAAACTCCAGGCAGATCAAATGATTGCAAAAGCTAAATATGAGCAAGAATGTACTAATTTGTCTCGAAACAATAAGTACCAACAACTTTTTATTAGCACTGAATATGGACTGAATGTGCACTGTCACCCAATAGTCAACCTTGAAGCCAATGCCGGAACTGTGGATGGCACAGATGCATTCACTGTTATAAAGCAGTGGTTCTCCAATACATCCTCTGCTAATCACTTGTGTCAAGATTTAGCCAAAGAAAAATCGCGGTATTATCACCCAGATGGGTATGTCGTGAAATTTATGTCAGACAAATCAATACAAGTATTTGGAGCTAAAGGCTACAGATATCGGCCAGCATTAACTAAGGAAATCGAGATATTGCAAAAGGGCACAGACTCTTCACAAGACCATTCTGAAACACAGAATATAGTGGATCAGTATGCTCGGATGATGGCATCAGCAAATAAATTGGCTTTAGCTGGCAGTGAAGACTACACTATCTCAAGTAAGACAGCGTGGGTAGTCATCACACCCTTGGGAGAAACCTACATTTGGAAACTGGCTGAGACTCCTAAGAATGAAGGCAAACTAGAGGATGCAGTAGCAGCAGTGGGACCTGATGAATCCAATGATACTGGGAAACAGGACTCACTCAAACCTGTAGTGATGAAACTTGGTCAGCTTCATATTGTAAGAGCCACTGATCCAGTCACAAATGAGGTAAGAAATGTCAATTTTAAGTATGTTGTTGCTAATAAGTTGTATAATACATTTATCCAGGTATACATCACTCGAGAAGACAATGTTGTTTTAGTTCAACATCCAAATGGCTCTTACATCACACAGTTTGAAGATGGAACTAGATTTACAGTATCATCTACAAAGGACCAAACTAAAGCTGATATAATTGTTGAGTGTGAGAATTTTTCCACTGTGTGCTATATAGCTTCTGACAACATATGCCGGCTCACTTTTCCAGACCACTCTACAGTGACTTGTTCTACTGATGGCAGATATGAGGTTAAGAAGAAAACCAGTTACAATTTTACCATTGAAAAAAATGGAAAGGCAGAATACAACATCCCGAATTCAACATACTCATTTGACCATACTAAGGAAGATAAGCTGTTACACTGCAAGGATTGCAATGAAAATATATTTTCAGTCAATCATTTAGGAACCATTGAGGCAGAAGCACCAAATCCCATCAATCACGTGGCATTTGATCCACGATATTTTATTATTAATAAGGATAAGACAGCCTATGAGCTTCACCGGAATAGCCAAGTAACAGACTTTATAGCAAGTGCATACAATCATGACTCCACAGTAGTTGTTACTGACCCACTACCCAACCAGCCTGATGCTACCACAACAACAGTCATAGAGTCCATACACCAACCCAGGATTCATCCTATCAGTATTCCCATGAAAGAAGATAATATTGTTCCTTATAATCTCAGATGTGGACACATCAGTGGACAAGCAGATGACGCAGGCAAACCTAAGCATAAGTTTGGCAGCTTGGCTGGAAGAGGACTGTCCATAGGAAGTCAGGAGGGAAAAAAAATAGAGGGTCACTTCAAGATTCCTCTTGCTCTCAAATATCGGCAGTTTATCCAATTTTGTCCACTCACAAGAAACAAAATTGATAAAGTATATGATGTATTGGCTGCTTACATTGAGAAGAGGAAGCACAGAGCCCAGGCATCAGCTAAAATGCAACCAACTGATGGCAGGTCAACTCCAGAGAAAGAGCTAGCTTATTCCTTGCAATCACGTTTTCCTGAGTTACTCCCACTGACTGATATAAAGAGATCTTATGAAAATGGATGGGAAGAAAAGTTCAGAGCATCTGCTGAGCCAGCAGCACCACCTATAACAGCTAAGGGCATAGAATTTATTGAACAGTCAAAGTTGGAAATGGCTGAGGCAGAAAAAATGCGAGCATCTCTGAGAGAAAGGGATATCCTTCCATACTTTGAGTCAGAGCAGTACAAAATGCGTTCTCCTGTGCAATCACCAGATATGAAATACTTTACTTCCAAGTTGGCTAAGCCAAAACAAGACACAAATATCTTACCTTCTGTTGCGAAATTATCTGTTGAATCACTTGCACTAGATAGTTCAGGTTCCACCTTGCAATTTATGACAAAAGAACATGTTGATAACTCTCAAGATGAAACAAGCTATTCCAAGGATCAAGTTGATAGCTCCATCAGTCAGACAACAGACAGCCGTCCTGGCAATCCTACACCTCAAGTTGCTTCAGCAAGACATGACGAATGCAACTCTGACTGTACGTCAGTAGAAGAAGCATCCAAAGCCACTACTTCAGTTGTAGATAAAAACTTTGAATCCATGAATCCACCACAATCCATGCGAAGAATAGAGCCCAATGTTAAGGTTAGTCAAAGTACAATGAAAGGCTACTCATAGGTGTTTTATTTTACCATGCAAATTATTTACATATTAATGTGAATAACCAATAAATGTAACAGTTGTGAACTGCATGACAAGCAATTTTTATTGGACATTAATTTAATACATGTATAACACATGACTTTTGGTGCTTATAGTATGCCGTGGTAGAAGCTCCTGTGAGACGTAAGGTCAAGACATCATCTATACAGAGTGGTGCCTCCAAACTAAGAGGCTTCAGAGTTTCTCCCTCAGAAATTAACTTTGGAGTTTTGCGTGAAGGTTCTTCGTACAAATATAAGTTAAAGCTTACCAACGTTGGAATAGATTCAGAACATTTCAAGGTCAGACAACCACCACCATCAACTGGCATCAAGATAGTCTACACTCCTGGAGCTGTGAGTTTATGGCTATTTGTTACTGAATAGCTTAACAGCTACACTACACAATGCATACAATTCTACTAATGGCATAAGACAATTATAGTGAATGTCCAAATGACTACTGTCTGAGCTGCATCCATCCCAATTTCATTAAGACTGAATGCTAGTTTTTTAACAAAGTTTGATTTAAACGAGTAGATTTGTGTTGATTTCATATGATGTATTTCAGGTGGCTGCTGGTTTGACGAGAAAACTATCTGTTGAGGTTTTTGCCATGGCAGTAGGTGCTACAGGAGACCAGAATTGTGGACAAGTGTCTCATGACCTGGAGATCGTCACAGAAACTGATGTCATGCACATTCCCATCACTGCAGATATCCTTTCTTAGTAAAACTTAATTCAATTAAGGCACTCATGAACCCTGCCTTAGCTGATTACTTGTAAACCTTGCCTTAGCTGATTAAGGCACTTGTAAACCTTGCCTTAGCTGATTAAGGCAGTTATGTACCTTACCTTAGTTGACTAAGGCAGTCATAAACCGTGCCTTCTGATTGAGGCAGTTATATGAACCATGCCTTAGCTGATCAAGGCAAATATGAACCTTGCCTTAGCATAAATATTTCCATTCACCCTATTACAACTACACGTTGCAAGTGCACACCTAGTAGCTATGATTAGATTTACATAAATCAATCCGTCATGTGATCCTTAACAACATTATGTACATGTCTTAACTAGGAAATTCTATGATATCAACTCTTCCCTGTGCAGACAAAGTCACGGAGTAGAACTTGTTGAAGGCAACAGCAACAGACCAAGGCCCCTGAAAGTATAGCACTTCAATTTTTTAAAATCTTAAATACACATATACTTTGGTGACACAACCCACATCACAATACAAGCTGCACTTGAATAAAAATTAAAAAATATAAATTGTGCATAACATTATCAGGTAACTGTTGAATCATAAATAGACTTGATAAATTCAACTGGAAGTGCTCTGTGTGGTAGTATTATATGTCCTGGGTTCTTCCTTGAATTCTTCAATAATGACACTGTCCATGGCAATGCTTTCTTGCCTCACATCATTAGAGTGACCATTGGAGAACTTGTTCCTCCCCACGGAGGTTTCTACAACATCTGAAATGAATAAAGCAGCAGTGGCAAGGATGCAACACTTTGATTAAATTAATAAGTTTTTATCAACATAACTCTGTTAGATTTGTTAGTAAATGCCCTATGTGTCATTTACATAGCTACCAAAGATGGAAAATTAGAACCTGGTATTATTTTTCAAACATCACTGTCTACTTGATAACATTGCATTACTATTAGAGGTAAATGTAAATTATAATGGCAGCATTTCTGCACGGACCATAGACCAGACTCAGTTGAATATGTTAATAACTTTTGGAGCTAGTTGTGAGCCTACTCTCACAACCTACTGGGATGGGATCACATGGTCATCCTCAACCTCTTTATATACAACATTTCTTGAATTACTTTGAATTGTAAACCCCAGCCCTTGTGTTGCAAAGCAATTATGCCACACTTGTCCGCATTCTCTGTCCCCTCAAACGGGAAGCCACACACCAGCCTCTCATTTAGAAATAACTAGCTCATAATAATATGGCGCGTAAGTTGCCCATTCAAAAATGTATGGGAAAAATCGCTGTTTAATTGAAATCGCACGGGGAAAGTGAAATAGCGCGTAACTAATTGAAATACCTCGGTAACTAAGTGGAAACTAAGTGAAATACCTCGGTAGTTAAGTGAAATAGTACGGGTAAGTGCGCACGCGTAGAGCGTTAACCTTGGAAACGTACAGTTCCAGTAGTTTCTAGTCGGAGACAATGTCCTTCGATACCACAGAACCTCTACCCGTATTAGACGGAATGTTTTACAACAGATTAGGAGGAGTCGTACGATGAAAAAAAAAGTTCCAGCGGAAGCTAATCCTGAAATACGGAGATAGTGAGTGAACGATACAGTGTAGCTACAATTGCAAAAGACTTTTTTAAAAGCTGGCCTACTATTAGCGAGTGATAGCACGGGTAACTTATGCTATTAGGGGTCAATAGCACGGTTACCCGTGCTATTACTCATACAAATACTCCAAAAATGTATTTAAATACAGCTTAAATACAAATACTCATGTATTTGACCCCAACCCTGGTAATAACAAATTTTCTTGTTTTAACAGCCAGTATTGTTAATTTGCTATTATTATACTTATTTCAGCCGAGAATGACTGAATCATTGAAAGAAAACTTACGTAGTTAAATAAGTTTTACTACCAGTAGTCTGAAAGACAAGGCCCTGAACACACCCTCCCCTTATGACTAGTACTGCTGCACACGACATACCAGTTTTCATATCTGTGACAGATATGTAGTTTTCAGGCTCCTCTCCCTCTTCTTCCTCCTTCTTCTCATCAGTGAGCTTCTTCAGAAGGACAGGACCAAGCAGACTAGTGGCCAGAGCTCCAAGTGGAGCAGTCAGAATGATGGCTAATACTGACACAGTCAAGATCTACATACACACACACACACACACACACACACACACACACATACACACACCACAAAATATACACATACATTTCTTAACATGATAAATGCAGGCAACACACACAATATCACAATATATACTAATTATGACATGTGTGCAACTCGTGCATTAATTCACACACATATGCACACACACACACACACACACACACACACTCACTTTTCTTCCTAGTTCTACTTCATCTCCACTCTCCATGCCATTGTTCCTGGTTATAGCAATGTCCAGTGCCAGTGATCCAATGGCAGCCTATCAGTGACACAAACACACACATACACAGTACACATCCTTTACAATAGAAATTGACTAATAGATATCCTGCCTACTAGGCAGGAAAGCTTTAGAATAATGACGTGAATCAAGATTTGAACTAGAAAATGGTTCCTACTGTAGTCCGTGAAGTGAGCTTTGCCTAAGATAGCCATGGAACTTCACAGCACATGAAGGTGCATTAGTAGAATAGGGTACATGTGTGCCTATGGCAAATGATTGCAAGTTCATTAGTGAGTCGGCTTTACTAACTGAGCTGAGTAAGAATAAAGGCATGTATATTCAGCCGATAAGTAAGCATTTTCTTGCCAACCACACCCACCACAACTAGAGCTGATACCAGAATCTATATAATATGATTGTATGTCAACAAAGTATAAGACACTCTGGAGCAATGTCGCAGGACGAGCACACACACACACACACACACACACACACACTGACACCACAAGATTATAGACAGCGCTAGCAGATGGTGTGCAGCAAGACTTGATGGCTTCCATAGTACTCACACTAGCCAACGCCCTCCCCCCCAGCCTATCATCAGCCTGCCCACATGCCAATGGAATACTGGGAGGGACACCCTGAGGGGCAAAATAAATAACATAAATAAAATCAACTATGAGCACCTATCCACCATTTATATATATCCCCTCTCTTCTCTCTCCCCTTCTCCTCCTACCTCCAAATCCCCTCACTCACCCACTCACATGAACATACCTGCACTGTAGCCTTCGGCAGCCATGCTATGGCTACAAATGCTATTTCTGACCATCTAAACCGATTGCCCAGCACCACGATAAAGCTGACGGACAACCTCACGATCAGACCCACCAGAATCAACCCTATGCCTTGTCCTGTCAACACACACACACACACACACACACACACACACACATTCAACCCCCCTCTTACTACAGTTTAAAACCACATACACTATTAGAACAAAGATGGCATCTGCTATCATTAGACACTGACTACACAACACCCATCATCCCATTACTCTCAGACGCACTTCTTGGTTCCAGCTTATGAGACCCTTTACCCATAAGCAAACCCGTACCAATAAGAGATGGTGATATGAATCGGATGTCCACTGCTGCTCCGATAAGTCCAAACAACAAAGGCTCAAAGAACTGCCACACCACGTAGAATGCACGAGTTACTGCCTTCTACAAAAAAAAAAAGTCCACAAATCTGAGCATCATTGGTGCAATGTGTAATATTAATTAGGGCTAGAGTAGTGTTACTGGTAGTTAAAAAATACTTTCCTGTCTGTAATTTGAGGTATATAGTAAATAATTGCCATGGAGACCAGCCCACATTAAAACTGGAAGCCTTCTAGGCATATCCAATTACACCAAATTGAGCTGGTGAGGCTCCAAATTGAATTGGACAAGTGATTGAATTAGGCAGTGCACTTCTGGAACTGTATAATTGTCTTCTTCTATGATGCAATACATCCTCCATTTAAAATAACAGCTACACTGGTTGATGCGTGATGGATACAATGTATATTTTTTATCCATGAGCTACTCTAAGCTCACCCACCTTCTCTTCACTGTCCCATCCTTGAGCAGCCACGAATGCCAGCACAAGCACACCCAGGGCACCAGAACCAGCCAAATTGGAGCCCCCTAGAACTGCTCGACTGCTGCCAAAGACGGAGAATAACCCCAAGCCCAGCATCAGGAAGAAACGGTTGCGGACTTTAGCAGCAGGTTTCTGAAAGAAAACACAGTTAAATCTATGCCTCTTCCTAGAACTATTATTGAGAAAAAGAAAAGCCAAGACTAAAGTCACTTGAGGTAGCCGGATACAGATGGCTCCATTGCAATACAATCTAGACTTCGAGTCAAGTGCACTATTTCTGATTATGCTTAGCCTGAATTATAATTATTGTTTATGGAGGCTCAAGGAGTGGGCAACCACTGTCTGAATATTGAATCAAACACTGAAGCAACTTGCAGCTGTTGTATCTGGTGGATCATTCCATTACGCGGGACTCACAAAGTGCTTTGTGGGAAAGAACCATAGAAGTAGACCAGAAATAATCCCATAAAGCAGCCCAATGGTGACTTGTATGGGGGCTCTGAAGATGTCCAAGATGAGGTTACCTGTGAAGACAAAAACAACAACCTTAATAGATTCAGTCATTCTCGGCTGAAATTGTAATAATGACTTGAAAACAACAACAACAAAAACAAACAAAACAACAACACACACACACAATATGCTGCAATCATTGTAGGCATATGTATGCCAAATTTGATATAATGTTCAGTGATATGTAGAGTGCTATAAAAAATTAAAAAAAGGAAAAGGAGCGTGTATTTATATTAATTGAATCTACAATTATCTTGTGACCAACCAATGATGTGGCAGACTTGTGAGAAGAACTCTCAAAGTGAATATTAAGGAATGAGTTGCAAATTAGCATTTACATATCTCCAGTGAAAATTATAAACCGTCTTGTGGCATGTGTGCTATGACTTAATTAGCTGTGTAAAGTTATATTTTCTTTATCTAACTTGCAGATCATGCTATGAGTTAGGTAGGAAAGTAAAAGTGAATTGGCATTGATACAGATAGAGTTTAATAGCCTTAGAGGATTGTAATTGGCGAGCAAGCGGAGCAAGCGAGACAGTATTAGGGGTGGGTAATGCAAAATTGGGTATATGTTATATATAAGTATGTATGAATGGTACGTATGCCCCTTAAACATGCGTGCATGTTCCTTTTTTTCCTCCTAAAAACACGGCTTTTTAGGCTTGACCCCAGTTTCTTCTCATACTACAGCATTAAGCAAGTCTTACTTTAAACTTGGGCTCAAAATTGTGAGAGAATTCTTGTGAAAATGTTTGATTTTTCAAGTCACAAAAAGTTGCTGCAACTGGTTACCATGAAATTGAAGACCCTTTTCCAGATGTAAATTAAAAACTCGCCATTTTTTTTTAAAGCTGCCAAGTGCCGCTTGGCTTATTGGTTGTTAAGAGCCACTGGTAGTCAGAACCGCTTCTAAAGAAACTACCACTACTTGGTGGAAGCTGAGATAAGTACATAATTCTTTAGCTAAAATTACAAGAATAACTCTGGCCTTATTTTTTTTTCTTGTAGCTGAGAGCTTGTTCAAGAGTTAATGGTAATAAAGTAGTCAGAATGGCTTAAGCTTGATACTACAGACTTGTCACTACTCAGGAAATTAAGGTAAGAAAGTAGTTCTGTATTTATTGGCTGTAATTAATGGTCAACTGCTATATATAGAATAATCATTTTTGTCATCATGAAATAAAAGCTTCTTCATGTAAATTACATCACACAATGTTGTAGTTTTTATGCAACCTAACAAGGCAGGCTCGCTTGCCATTTGTGTTCCAGCACACCACTAGTAACGCACTTGTCAGGTTTGCAGTTGTTGCTTCTCTTACTCACACATTTGTGCTGAAGCACATCACTAGTATACATGTCATGTATACTAGTGATGTGCTTCAGCACAAATGGTGAGAGAGCCATTGTGCTCAAGTAATTCAAACAAAGTAGAATCTAATAATAGGAAATTTTTCTCTTTTAACAGCCAATATTTTTTATTTTAACTTAACCCGACGCTTTGACTTCTTGTCGAAGTCCTCTTCAAGGGTCAACTGAAGAGGACTTCGGCAAGAAGTTGAAACATCGGGTTAAGTTATAATTTAAAATATTGCCTGTTAAAAAGAGAAAAATTTCCTATTAATTATTTCAGCCGAGAATGACTGAATCACTGAAGGTAGAATCTGATAAAAGTTGATTTATGCCTTTACAAAATCTCTATACTAAAGTAACAATACACCCATACACTTATACACACACACACACACACACACAGCCACACACAACCAGACCTGCAGAGAAGGCCAGTCCCAGGAAGACACCGAACAAGCTGATAGATATGACGACATCCATGCTAGCGGCAGCCACTATGAGAGTGGGGATGCCGCTCTCCTGGCCATAGCCCTGGCTCTGTAGACTCAGAGTGGTGGGAACAACCACTGCTGGAGAGATGGCAGCGATGATGTAACTGCACAACAACATGAGCACACATTGGTCACTTCATGAGTTAGTCAACTTCCAAAAATATATCGACATACTCTGGACCTTGACTCAAAACCTAACATACATACCGTTTGTGCATTCATTCTGCAAATGAAGAGAACATTAAAGGATAATGTGAGGAAATGTTAGACATTTCTCTAGCTAGTGAATTCTCATTGCTCAGTGTAGTTCAGCTCGTAAAGAAAAAAAAGCAAGCAATTTCTTTATTAAAAAAAAAAAAAAATTCTATTAAACAACCAAAAGAATAAACCCATCATAATGGTAATAATGTATATATTTAGAACCTAACCGGTGCAGTGTCTGTATTGTAACAGAGGGACTCTAAACCCATTAGGTCCTTTATATATGTGTGTGTGTGTGTGTGTGTGTGTGTGTGTGTGTGTATGTGTGTGTGTGTGTGTACAGTCTCCAAGGGATGCTACAATGACAATGTTCCTCTAATTCCTTGTTAGCAGAAGTAGCCATGGTCAAAATTGATTAGGTAATGCATTTCACTATTAATTGCATTCTTGTGAACACTTATTATGTTTTAAATTAGTACGTATTTAGGGTATCTCAGGCCCTAAGTAGCACCATTACTGCACTCGGGGCATTACATTCTAGGTCCTCTGGAACCTCAAAAATGATAGAGGCAGCACCAGACTATTACACTATACTACTACTACTACTATTAATATCACTAAAATAAACAGTTTCACTGCACCCCTACTGTTTTCAATCCATCAAAATGAGCCAAAGATTAAAGGATTCCAGGTTAGTCAATTAATTCTCACCACTCACCCGAGAGTGAATCCAAACTGCCAGGGAAGCTTCAGCCATAATGTCCCCATCATACCATCAATGGCACCCTCCAAGAGACAAGGCAGAAATGCCAGCAGCAGAACAGCCATTTTCAGCCTCTTTAGCTGTTTGATGTCCATGGACAGACCTCCGCGAGTGAGCACTAGTACCAAGGCAATGTTCCTGGCAGTTGAGCTCCAGCTGCCGCTGATATCCCGGGCAAAGTCAATCCCGGGAACATTGCGCAGAATGAAGCCAGCGATTATCATGCCTATGAGTGGAGGCAGGAAGATCCATTTGGCCATCACACCGAATGCTGAGGAAACAACTAGAAGTAAGATGAAAGAAAAGAAGTGACCCGTGGGGAAAGTTAATAGATCAGAGCTGGTGTGAGGATCAAGGAGTTGCTGTACATCCACCGTTGCTGTATCAACGCTATCTGTTGAGATATCATTCTCATCATAGAAAGAGCCATTCGCATCGATTCTGGAATTATTCAAATACACTATATAACCCTGGAATTCATATACATTGAGGCAATATGCATTTTGGCGTAGGAGTAAAATTTCATAGGAGCTGTTTGTGGCTTCCTGGGAAACAGCCACTACATCATAGTCATTTCTGACTGAGCTAAGGCTACTGTTCAGGTAGTTTTCCAGCAATTCTCTATCTGCAGAAGGAAGTTTAAGCGACGAAGAGATACATGGCTTGGGGGTTCTGCTTCGGAGATACTCCAAATATCTTCTAGGGAGAGAGTTCTCAGTCAAGAAGGCCCACACAACTCCGACCCAAACCAGTCCACAGAATATTCTGGTAATATACCTACCAAGTTTAACGACGACATTTTCCCAAGAAAATCTTTTCTTGCAGTACAATTTCGCTTTCTCCTTCATTTAACAGATGTTGCCAGTACTGGTGCAGGAAACGAATTTAGAGAGCTGTGGCATTTTATTGACCTTCGGTAATAATCATCAACGGTACGAGCTTGATTGCCATCCGCAGAATAATAAATTTTGCGTGTATTAGAGCGCCAGACAGTACAGCGATTCCTTACCACATGAAATGATCCTAATCTGAGCGAACACATAACATTATGTCTGAAATTGGAAGGAAAAAAATGAAATAAAAAAAATGTATTTGTCCAAAATGATTAGTAATCTTCAACCCAAGGGTTAGCTTCTCTAAAGGAGTCCACAACTTCATTCATGGCCAGGTTAGGAATAAGTTGCTCTTCAGTCAGCTCCTGCCTGGTCACTGGGTCAAAATGGCCCACTCGCTACACAACAGAATGGAATCAATATCACTGCCACTGATAGCATTTCTAGTCATTTCTCACCTGCAAATGTTCTTCTATATCTTTCCTTTCATAACTGAGTTGATTGTTAAAGGTAGTCTCCTCTGTCTTTACCAAGGCCCACTCTCTCTATAAAGTACAACTCTCTCTACAAAGAACCACTTCCAGACTAAAGTACCAGTCTCAACAACTAAACCATTTACATAGTAAGGATACGTGATTCCACTTGGAGTGATGACTGGGTCGCTGAGCAGGTCAAAACTGATCTTGCCACACATGTGGTCAGGGACATCACGATACTGCACAATTAAGTTACAACAAAATTATCCTATTCATGATAACTTGCACCTGGGTCATTCCTTACATTTCAGCCACCCTCCCATATTGACTGACTCCCTTTGGATTTTGCTTCTTTTTTTTTTTTTACTGCCAATAGAAACATATCCAAATTATAGACCACAAATCATACCCTATGAGAAGATATAATTTTAAAATTTTTGAGTGCCACACCCACTTTCCACATACTTTGCTTACATGCTTAACTTTAAAACTCGTATCGTAAAAATCGTACATAGGATTGCGCGGAAAATTTGTTTCTAGACTAATCTTGAGCCCAGCTGTCAAGATAAGGAATCAGTTTGAGCGAATTGAAAAGTTATAGTCCTCCCAAATACCCCATTATTTGCAGAAATTTGGTTCAATTGACTATTAATTAAATAAGTGTATGCAATGTTGAGGGGTGTAACTCTCAAACGGTTTGGATTTAGTTCACAAAACTTGGTGTGACTGTTGTCCTAACATCATGTAAAAGATCCAAACTGATTCCACACCCTAAATAAGTATTGTGCAGGTGTAACAGATATCTCAACATGCACTAAAATTGACTTTTGAAATTTAGCTATTTTCGAGGGCCGAAAACTCCGCATGGGAATGCATGAAATTAACCCCCCAAAAAATTCATGAAAGTATACACTTTAAACTGTTTGTGTGATGATTTTCAAGTTTGGTTCTCATCTCTTTCACCATGAAAACATTTTTTGAATGTAATTAATATTCATTTATTTCTATGAATAATCTACTTTTCCCAAGAGTATGACTACCAGAGGATCCTTTCACTATTCCATTAGGCAGTTACCACTTGCTGGCTGCCCCTTCCACCTCTTCTTCCTCTAGACTACTTCCTAGATGTGGGATTGCTTTAAGAGCACTGGTATAGTATGCGTAGCTACCAGTAGTTGAGATATGGAAGGAGAACAGCTTCAGAATCTTGATGTGGGAAAACTCTTACATGAGGAATGTCACAAACTTCATTACTGTCGCTAAAAAGGTTTTATTTGCTTTAAAGATTTTTCAGAAGATGAAAAAGAGTTACTCCTTTTGAGAACTGGAATTCGCAGCCTTGCTTTGGAAGAAAAAATACGTTTACATCAAGAAAAAGTTTATCTGACTCGCTATATCCACTTACAGAAAATGTGTGTTGATCCATTCAAAATACATCAGAAATTTTGTGATAAGTTGTAAACTTTACCAAATATTGTAACATTTACTCCAGGATCATGACGAGCAGTTGACAAAAAACACAGCTATAAAACTTGGCATAAAACCAGGACAAAAACTTTGTTATAATTGTTTTTCTATGGGCAGCAAGTCTCAGCTTCAATCTTCCTCAGGAGAATCTCCTTCATTAGTATCTTCGAGTCATGTTGTCGAGGATGATGAAAGTTCGTCAGAAGAATTTGAACTAATGGAATCCACTCGTGAAACACTGGATTCCAGTATGGAAGCACTTGGATGTTATCCAATGAAATATGTTGGAGAATGAGACAAACAAATCTATGGCAAAAGAAAATTGACTACCTTGCAAACTGCAATGAGGCAAAAAAAAGTTGCCAAAGTTTTGGATGTGCCACAATAAGTCTTAAGCGACACTTCATCATATAAGCCGACAGAATGTAATCAATGTGAGAGGCTTTTACATTTCCTAAAGGAGAAGTGTCATGGTGCATCCAGAAGAGAGAAAATAAGAACATTAATTCTATGCCCTGAAGATTGGAGTGTCAGGAGAATAGTCAATGAGTTTAAAGTATCCAGATACCTAGCTAATTGCTCCAAGTCAGTGAGAGCTGAGAAAGGAATACTGGGTGATCCGGATATTAGCTAAGAATAGGTTTAGGTCCAGAAATTGAAGAAAAGGTAATTAATTTTTATCAGTCAGATGAGTTCTCCAGGATGTGTCCAGGGAAAAAAGACTTTGTTGCAGTGAAAATGGTGGGGTGATTGTAAGCACATGCAGAAACGGCTTTTGTTGATAAATTTGAAGGAATTGAATATCGAGTTTGTTAAAGCTGATGACAAAATTGGTTTTTCTAAGTTTTGTTCTCTGCATCCCAAGTGGTGTGTGCCTGTTACTTGGGCTGGTATGCATTCTGTGTGTGTCTGTGAACTGCATCAAAATGCAAAGCTTCTTTTAACTGTCATTCCATCTCAAATTGAGTATAAAAATCTCTTGGAAAAGATTGTGTGTAGTACACACAAAGCCGTGATTGCATGCTGCACAGATGTGGTGATTGTCCAGGTACAGATAACTTGCATAAATTCTTATTGGATCCTTTTTCTGAGAAGGAATGTAATATAGATGATGTCATCACCTACAAACAGTGGGTGTGGAATCAGTTTGGATCTTTTACATGATGTTAGGACAACAGTCACACCAAGTTTTGCGAACTAAATCCAAACCGTTTGAGAGTTACACCCCTCAACATCGCATACACTTATTTAATTAATATTCAATTGAACCAAATTTCTGCAAATAATGGGGTATTTGGGAGGACTATAACTTTTCAATTCGCTCAAACTGATTCCTTTTCTTGACAGCTGGGCTCAAGATTAGTCTAGAAACAAATTTTCCGCGCAATCCTATGTACGATTTTTACGATACGAGTTTTTAAAGTTAAGCATGTAAGCAAAGTATGTGGAAAGTGGGTGTGGCACTCAAATTTTGTAAAAATGATTTGTGGTCTATAATTTGGATATGTTTCTATTGACAGTAAAGGCAACATCTAAAAAAAAAAAACAACTAAATCCAAGGGGGTCAATATAGGAGGGTGGCTGAAAACGGCTGATTTTCAATGGAACGACACCATACACTCACTTTTCTCTTCTCATCAGCTTCCTGAAACAATCCCTGCATCTGCCTGCATCTCCTCTCCTTTAAACACACACACACACACACACACACACACACACACACACACACACAAATGACACCGAAATACAACTGGAATAATGAGAACTCACATATTCCTGGTGGACAGCCTGGATCCTGGCCTGACCTTCAGAAGAGGAAGACGCACCTGACAGATCTACTTCAGTCAGCTGCCTTGAGCAAGAAGCCATAGCTACTAATAATCAGCTCTCAGATATCAGTACCCTGACTCACTCTTGCTTGTGCCGGTCAAGAAGCTCTCCCAAAAAGGTTTGTAGTTCACTTCCTTGTTGTAGTCTCTTCTCTTCCATGACATGCCAGCGCTACACAACACAACAGACAAGACTCACATTACCTTAGCTACGACATCAGTTATGAGCTGTAGTGAAGAGAAGGAGCAGTACATACTTCAGGACATGTGATGAGGGCTGGCCAAGTGCAGGAGGTCACATGAAGGAATATGTAACGTAATGTTTACATTTTAGTAGAGACAGTGGAGGATGTAATGGAGAGAGGGCTATTATGCATCGGGCAAATATTTACCAGGAACGAACAAAGACCTCCCGGAACACACACTCATAATATACTGACTTTCTAAATGCCAACAAGACCACACCCACAAAGTGTTAGCATCAATAATGGCGTCAATAAGCCAAAAACCTTGGGTGAAATGTCTGGCATGCAAGGACCACAGACCCAATTCAAAGCCGGTGACTGTACTATTTTAATGTCACCTGAGGCAGTACTGCACTAAGTCCTTGACCTAAAAAGAGTGAAGTAGATCAATACTATGAAACATCAACCCCCACTAATCCGTTTGGAAGTTTTCCTCCAGCCAACTAGCATACAGACAGCAAGTCCCATGGTCCCATGGGACGGTGGGATAGGATGGACGTATTACAGCGTGTCTGGACACCTATGCAGACAGAAGTTGCAACCACACATCTCTGAGAGACAAAAAGGCAAGGATGTATTACAAGGAGTCTCTTCCATTACTGAACATGACTTTAAACTTCTAGCTTAACTAGACAGTTAAACTGACAACGAAGATATGGCTACCATTCCAGTGGTAGTATAAGGATACCACCACCACCAGTCAAAACAACCTCTAAATTGAGTTACACAATTAGAGCTCACCCTACTGATAATGTAAATTCTGTCTTATTCCCCACCCACTCCACTCCTCTCTCTCTCTTACTTACTAGTTTCTTGGCATATCGTATAGCAGAAGTGATGCTCTCTCCAAAGTTCTTTCGCTGTTGCTTGGCCAGTTCATTAGCTACATAGTAAAATACAACAAATAGAGCAGCATGAAAAGTCTCCAGATACATCTCAAGTCCTTACACTGCATGTAAGTCTTATTGCAGTGGGTTATGTATACACATGTCATACAAACTGGCTTTTTAATTACAGATAAAGAAACGACTTTTCTGCTTTAACTAATTTATGTTTTTTTTTCTTTCTCCACAAAAAGTCGGCCCAAATTTATGGAAGATTAGAGCTAAATAGAGTTCACTCCATGCCAGTTGGGTGGAGCTTGGCCAACCAGCCTGCTCACAATTTAAGTTGTGCTGATTCACCAATACGTCCTTGCATGTGAAGGTAAGTTAACAGCCACCAACTTTCCAAAAGGACATCTTCCTTGCTGAAAATTGCAACTAAATGGGAGAAAATTGGGACCAAATGAGACAGAGATAGTTATCTAATAGAGTCAATTTTTGATAGGTAAATAATATACTAGCAGCAGAATAAGGCATGTTCTCATAGCAACAGAAAATTACTATTTATCCACATTATATTTAAAAAAAAAACACTTGCTGTTAAGTATAGAGGAATTAAAATTATATTACATATTATGTTACAACTCTCCAATATAAAGTTTCTAATGCTCAAGCTGCTTCAACTGTGCTTCTCGTCTCTTCATTATAGCCATTTTAGCATTTAAACACAGCAAGTGATTGGGCTGCACTGTTCATTGTACTACCACCTCTGCTCTGCTTGATACCCAACCTCTAGTTTTCATTCGACGGTTAGGCTCCATACTCCATTACACATACATCAGTTTATAGGGCTGCAAATAAACACTGATGTAAAATACTTTTACCTTTTTTCAAGCTGACAATAGCGTCATCTAACTTTCCCAGTTCAATAAGAGCTTGTCCTCTAAAGAAATGTCCCTTCACCAGGGCAGGGTCAATAGCCAGAGCTTTCTGACTGTCTTCTAGTGCTTCCTGATACTTTCCTAGTTTAAGCTGACAAAGAGCTCTGTTGGTATATAGTGTGCATGACTCTTGATTGCTTCCAGTCTGGTACACGCCACGAAGAACAAGAATAAGTATAAACAGATTGAATTAAATAGCATATTTTTCTTACCAGAATGGCGTCAGAATAGCTAGTTACTGCCTGGTCATATTTTCCTTCCACGAAATAAACATTTCCCGTGGCTCCAGGGACCAAGGAAGTTGCTTTACTCATAACGTAAAGACAGCACTATCCACAGAACTTCTATTCCTCGGTTCGGGAAATAATTAGGTAAGTACCGTCATGCCTTTCCCCCCCCCCCCCACCCAGCATCAGTGAATAATTGATGAGTGTGTAGTGACCTGACAGTGACTGTGAATAATTGAGTGACCTGACACAGTGATAGTGTATATTTGATATTTTTGTGGAAGTGGCTGGGAGTGAGTACTACTACAATTTTCCAAATACGGTTAATGGCTGAGAATGGACCGCCTAGATTTGCTTTATTCAGAATGTCTAAGAAAAAAAGCAAGTTGCAGCAGCAGCAGCAGCAGCGAAATTCGGGAGCCTTCGATTCTCCATGCACCAGCAGCGAGTCGGAGTCGTCTCCAGCCAGTTCTCCTTTTAATCCACGCAGGAGTAGCTCTTTAAAGAGTAGTTTAACTGCGGGGAACCAGAATTCAGTGGACAAGGTTAGTGGTTCACAGTTATGGGTGCATTGGTGCAAACCAAACACAACAAAAAGTTTGTGGGTAGGCATAATTTTGCACCTTTACTTCAATTTCAGGGAAGATGTGAAGTGGATGGCCTATTCAGTTCAAGTAAAGTAAGTTTGTGTTTTGTAAATAGTAAATCCAGCTTGCACATATACTGTGTTAGCGTTCACATATGCAAGTAGAAAGCCTGTATGCCACAAACTGTATACAAGTTGTGAATTGTATTGTATGCAGCTCTACTATACACCAAATTAAACCTTCTAAATTATATCCCTCTGGCTGTGGTTTGAATAGTTTTTCCAGACATTGACAAAACTCTACCAGGCCATGTACATAACTAATGTTTGCTGTTCTCTGTTCTCTATAATATTATCTCAACAGGGAGGGAAATGTAGGGGGAAGGAAATATTAGAGATTTATCCAACAAATTCATTTTTTGTGGTGTGAAGTCAGCAGCTTTGGGGGCAAACACACCATTTTAATATATTCATAGAGACCAATAATTATGTGTAGATCGAGATGTTGGTGGTGGTGTGGGAGGGGGGGGGGGGGGTATTTGCCCTTTTGGTTTGTGTAACTCATTTTGTTTCCTCGATGTCAAAGATCAGTTTTGAACACTTGTCAGTTAGTTTTGGATAACTGGTGCATAGCTACTTCTAATTCTTCATTGTGGGTGATGTCTGACAAGCTCGTGAAGAGGAAGTGGCAGTGTTGCTGATTAACTTACATACTGTCTATGACATATTGTACTATCAATTTATTAGACCTCACGTCACATGTTGCGGTATTGAAATACTTGCAGTCAATGATGCATTTCGTGTAGTCCCAGTAGAGATAGTTGTGGAGTTGTCCTGTCAGCCATTGTGGTTGAGTTGAGTGTGGGAATGCCCTAGTCAACTATGTATGTGATGATGGCTCTGTTTGTGTGGGTTTGTGGAGAGGGAAAATTGTGGAACAAACCAGCAAATGTTGCTGCCATGATCACATGCAATACATGTGACTACGTCCAATGCATGGAAAGATGCCTGACAACTGCATTTGATTATGAAACAGATTGAGGACAAAACTAATATATTAAGTTCTAATTATAGGAAACAGGTCATCCAAGGTTACTCCTGAAGATTTAAGAGTGACTCAGCAACAATGACTAATAGTCCAGTCATATTAAAGCTTCAAGTTTGCACTTAGTCTAGCTTACGAAAAGTTTTGTACAATTCCCTGTGCTGCCAATCCTGTGTTACTAGGCAACTAAATAAAACAGGTACACTATACTGGTAACAAGTTTTATTGCTTCTGTTAATTAACATGGCTACTCCTCCCATAGTGTCATATGAGGTTTTCCACGGTATCCGGGTTTCCTAAGTGACAGGTGGGCTACTATAATCCAATTATACACAGAGTGGTCTAGCCATGAGTGGTTAAGTTGACGGACTGTTTTATTATGGAGTATATGTGTGTGTAAGTATGTATGCATGCATGTATATATGTATCAATCTGCTTAGCAGAGGCGCATCACCCTTGGGTGGCATCCTTCAAGGTTCAAGATGTATGATGTATGTATGTATTAATCTGCTTAGCAGAGGCGCATCACCCTTGGGTGGCATCCTTCAAGGTTCAAGATGTATGATGTATGTATGTATTATTTTCTATAGAAGAGAAGCAATGTTTTGGGGTCTATTTCTCATTCTCTGAGTAATCCCAAGAATGTCCAAGTAAGTGAAAGTTGTTATAAGCTCTGAGGATGGAATGGAAGCTGTATGTAGTTGTTGCCACGTGACAGAATTTTAGCTACATGACAATCTCAACATAGAGTGCAAAAAGAAAAGAGATTGTGTTATTACGTAAAGGTAGAAATGAATTCAAGAAAAGGCTAACAAATTGAACTAGCTATATTTGAAGGACCATCCAAGTCATGTGACTCAAACTCAAAGTTGATTAAGAGACATCATTAGTTGTGTTCTTAGTGTCATGGCAGTGGAGAGTGAACTCACACAGCAAACCAGTGATGTAGTTAGGAAACAGTGGTGTGGGTGGAGTCAGTGGTGTGGGCGGGGTCAGTGGGTTTGATTCAGTAGGGAATTTGAGGGGACTGGCCACATTATGAGATTAAATTTTCCTATTACTGTTTTTTTGCAATTATGCCCAAATAATTATGAAGTCATTCATGCTTAATTATGCCCTATCTTTTTTTTTGTCTACGTATTATGCCAAAATTAATGCCAGCATAATGTGGACAGACATCCCTGGTGATATTTTACTGCATAGTGACTCTGCAGTTCTGGTGGTGTTTGGTTGTTCAGGCTTCACATAATCATTCACCATTGAACAACTTCAGCAGTATTCATCATTGACCCTCAGTACACATGCGCGAGAGTGGTATAGTCGTCCTGTCCGTGTGTCTATCACGCTCTCATTTTTTATATTATTGATAATTAACCATTGATTTAGATATGAACTTACTCAGGATGAAGATATAAGACCTTTTATTGGCTTTTTTTTTTAATTTTGGGCTCAATTTTGAGAAAACGCAAAACTAGTACTAGTGGTGCGCTCGAATAGCGCAAATGCATGGCGAGCGAGCAGACTTTTTTTACAGGAAAATAGGACAGAAATTACATCTAACTGTAGTGCACAGTGTAACCCTTTCCATTCTCAGTTAGCATCAGAGAATCTAAAGTCTCTGATCCCAGACTAAGGAAGTGGGACCCATGTGTAGTAACAATAACAGAATTACCTGAATAAACTTCGAAAGCAGTGGCAAAGAAGGCAGCTTGACAAAGACTTCACAATTGTTTCAAGAAGAGAGTAGATATAAACTTTTTGGTTGAAACGTTGCATAAGGCAGTGCAGCAGGATTCTCCGCGCTAGTTAATTGAAAAATACTGGAACTGTGAACGCTTTACCTAACTTACGTAATTAGAAGCGCGGGCGAAATGTTTTGACGTACGTATACATACTTATATATATCTGAAATCTCAATTGAACACGACTGAGAGTCAGCTTCGCTCGCTTCGCTCACTCGCTGAACTAGCTTTTGTGGGTAACGTTCCTCTCATCATGTCATAATCACGTGAGCTAATAATTTCTTGCATGCAGCATGTGGTAGTTTTATGTTATGCTGACCGAGTGGTTGAATTGGAGTTTGTGGGTGTGTCCCTTGCATAGTTAGCTTCTCTTATGAAGACTGCATTTTCATCTGCTGTTTTCATTGCACAGCTATATTGATATCTGATTGGTCTATGAAATGATTTAATAGCTAGCTAGTGTATAGTAAGTAACACTGAAGGTTTGCACCTACTTTACTGCTTCATATATGATTGTGATGAAGCTAGAAATAGCTACTGGCAGTGGTGTAGGAAGATTTTTCGTTGTAGGAGGGGCTCCAAGGGCATGTTTTTGTGGTTAAATGATGTTCATGTGAGAAATCACCTCGTTAAATTGTGCCTCAAAATTATGGGGGGCTTGAACCCCCAGAGCCCCTCCCCCCCTCCTATGTCACTGTCTGGTATGTGTGAATCAGTGGTTTAATAAGATATCACTGCTGTCTTAGAGCTGGCCCTGGCAAGTCCTCTTTATCTAGGCAGAAATCTTTACTATATCAGCTACAACTCATCACTTCACACACACACACACAAAAGTGTAGTCAGAAGAGTAATTCCAGCTGTTGTTCTAGAGGGCCAGTTTGCACAGCTATGGCCATCCTACTTGAGAGTAAGACATTGGTAATGTCCCTATCAGGTGTACCATAAACCAGACATTGTAAGACCGGAAACCAAGACTGACCAGGTTATTTAAACATAACTAACCCTGGGGTTTTAACCCCCCAATTTACTTAACCCCAATTTGTTTAACCCCAATTTGTTTAACCCCAATTTGTTGCAGTCAGGAAAAGTTACTGAGTCAGCATTTCTAAGCATTTCTCAGTGTCAGTTATAAGTGGGAGACACTCATTACTTACACATACTCAAGTTAAAAATATTGATTGAAATTGGAAAGTTATCAACAGCAAGTACACTTGAATGGAACGGGTCACAATTATAGTTATATTCAATCTAATTTAAAAAGAGTGACACATTATTCCCATATTATAGTATATATATATATAATATGTTCTGCTCTTTTTATGAATTTGCACAATCTATAAATTCATAGAATAGGTGCTAATCTATAGATTGTGCAACTCATCTATAGATTAGCACCTATATAATATCAATAAATCAATATTTCAATTTTAGCACCCTTAAGTTTTCATCGCAACAGGAAGATGCATGACACAAATGTATCTCTGGAATATTGGTCAATGAAATTAAATATTCACAATTTCACTGAGTTCCTCACTACTAATGAATGGCAAATAGTGATTTTATGAAAATTTAATAGATACAGATAGCTAATAGAAACATTAAAATATACTATGGACCTGATTTTACAATGCATGTCTTATACTAGCTTATCTTATGGTTTTATGGGGCGTAGAATCACTTTCTGGTGTTAGCTTTTCAATAGAAGTTAAAATGTATTGTGGTAGTGCTAATTTTGTGCATTAGAGAGAAGTAGTAAGTTGGTGCGGCCATTATAGCCACACCCAATTAATTAGACCCACTCATTCACTAAATTTATGAAAAGACAAAAATATAGATTTTAATCCCAACAGCAGCATTTTCCCATTTGCATAATCCTTTCAAAACAGGCTTATTTAATAACCACAAAAATCACTCCAAACAATCCAGTACAAGTGCATTTATTATTACAAAGCAGTTTCCTATTGGAATTATCAGAGAGGTGAGTGTCCCTTGCAGGTTTAGCTTCTCTTGTGAAGACATCATTTAGTGTAGTGTTATGTACGGAATAGTAAGAATCAAACCTTTCTCTTCCTCAGTATCTATGTGATCTCTAGAAGGTAAACTCTTCAGAGCCTGCCCTAATGGTCGTGTTGTTATAACCATTACTTTGAAGTACTTTGTTTTGTGTAGGTGTTTCTCTTCTTCCTTCAAGTTTTCACTCGTAGAAGTTACCCTCCTAGCTTTTAAGCACTTCTAAGTAATGGTTCTGACAATACAACCATTAGGGCAGGCTCTAAAGAGTTACCTTCTAGAGATCACGCAGATACTGAGCAAGAGAAAGGTTTGATTCTTACTATTCCATACATAGCAGGATTAAGTCAGAGTAATCAGAGAGTGTGTAGATTCACTAAGTTATCCACAATGTATAGTATACCCTGCAGCTGTGGTAACTAGGTGAAACAACTAGAAATTGAGCAGAGTAAAAGAACATCAGGATGCTTGCAAGAGAGGTGATGAGGTTTTAGCCATTGCTGAACATGCTTGGCAGCAACATCACCCCATTAAATGGGAAGAGGTAAGAGTTGCGGAGCCAGTAAAAATTGTGAGTTAAAGATCAAGGAAGCTCTACACATACAGATGACACCAGACAGCAATTTAACAGAGACATTAGCTAAGAGCTTCCAAGATGCTTGCCTATGCTACGTGCAAATCATCCTTCAGGATATAAGCGTACCCTCTAGTAATCTTGCTGTTTACATTATGTTTATTATATCACCATGGAGAGTTCGACCTTATTCCCCTAAAGAGAACTTCGGCAAGAAGTCGAAACATAAGGTTAAGTTCTATAATTTACATAATATGCGCTATTAGAACGAGAAATTTGCTATTATTAATAATATCATTTTTCTGTACAGAAAAACAATGAGTGGTAGCACATTAGTTTAATATTATGAAAAGGAAATCAAATTGTATTGCCCTTAAATATTCTTCTACTAAATGGTAAGAATAAGAAAGGGGGATTCATATGACAATAAGGGGTCTCATTCTGACAAAAGGGGATCATATGACATAGTTATAGCTGAGCACCCCATGTTCATGTTCAAAGAAAGATCCCACCATCTCCAACTTCAGCATAGAGGGAGCAGTTCACAAGAAACATAGTGCACTTGTTCATTGAAAGTGTGTCAACAAGTATTTATACCAAATTTAATTCAGAAGCTTTGCATAAAAAATACAAAGTGAAACTACTAAAATGTAAACCTAAATGTGAAAAAAATAATTAGAGCAGCGTAATTTTCCTTTCAGTAACACTTTTCTCCTTTGCTTGAATTGAAGCACCATATATGGACATTATAGTTTTCATTGATGCATGACATAATTCCATCCCCAAGCGAAAAATTAAGTATGAAACCCTGAAATGGGACTCATTCAAGTAGTAGCATTTAGAACGAAGATGAAATGAGAAATCACTTAAAAGCTGTTCAGAAAATGGGCTTAGTCATTTTCACAAATTGGTCAAGAACAAGTCATCAAAGTAAACTAATTTTGTACATGCAAAGAGAATGAAACAACAATGGCCTCATGTGCTGTGTGGAATATGGTACCACAAATCATGAGAACCTATTTAAGCACTGCTGATAAAAGAAGGAGGTATTTGTATGTCATAAGTGGAATTAATAATCACAGTTTTCAAATGGTAGATATTTGGATCAAACTTTTAAAAGAAAAGATGCTGTATGAATAGTTATAGGGGTGCCAAAATTGAAGTATAGATTTATTGACATATGGGTGCTAATCTATAGACTGTACTAGCACAATATTTAAATACACAAAATTAGCAGTACCACATAAAATTTAACTTCAATTGAAAAGCTAACACCAGAAAGTGATTTTACACCCATAAAACCCTATGGAAGATACATTACACAAATGAATATTGGTCAGCGTAATTAAATATTCACAATTTCACTAAATAGCTAGAAATTATGCTATATGCTTGTCTTATACTCGCTTATGCTATGATGAAAATTTAAGGGTGCCAAAATTGAAGTATAAATTTATTGATATTAGATAGGTGCTAATCTATAGATTGTGCAAATTCATGGAGCAGAACATGTGTATATTATTGGTGAGCAAGCAAGGCTAGCAAGACAATCTCAGGGGTAACACAATTGAAAATCGGGGATATTTGTTTGTTTATATATATGTGTGGACGTATGTATGTCATTTTGTACTTTGACCCTCGCGTATTTTTGTGTTCGCTCCGCGTTCGACCCCACTAAACAGAATCCTCCTGTTTAGCGAGCATTACCCGTATCACCCTAGAAATTGAATTGTTTACCGCTTTGAATTCTTTTGCGGGTGCGGTTAAAACTCAAAAACTTATGTGAGCCCATTTTTATTCGAGTTAGTGGTGGTGGTAAGTTAATACGCTATTTGTCACAGTTATAAGCACTACGCAGCAGTATTTACTTGAAAATTCATTTTCCACTAGACTAACCACGAAGATAAGTCTTGTGTAGGTATGTTCAGTTGTGTGAAAGTATTGTGTGTAAGCTACGACGATAAAACTTGGAGAGCTCAATATCTGGACGCCGACAACTCTGTAAGTGCAAAAAAAATTTTTTTCGAAGGGTGCCGCGTTGTGCCCGGTTATCCTGTTAACGGTCATATATATATATATGTATATATATAATTCAGCAAAGCGAGCGGAGCTGACTCTCTAATAAGTCCGCGATATATATATATTTTTTTATTTTATTTTTTTGTTAGGTCTAGGAATTGTTTTTGTTCTTGCGTGGGCGTACGTGTGCACATTTTCTCCTACGCGCTTGCACGGGCCTTTTGTTTTGTTTACCTGCCGTACGAAGTAGCGATGCCCAGTGAAACAAATTCTGCGAAAGAGAGACAAAGCGTTAGAAACGCTCGGTCAAGAGCTTTGAGGGCGTTAGAAACTCCAGAAGAAAAATTAGTAAGGAGAGAGATAAGAAATGAAAAAGACAGGGCAAGGAGGAGGAGAGCTAAAACGAAACAGAAACACGTAGCAAAGTAAAGAATCTTTCTTTTTGAAAAGCCATTAAATGTTCCTAGCCACACCAAGCATGCATGGAATAGCTGCAATTACAGGGAACATGCATCGCTCGCTTCGCTATTTTGTGCTATTAGAGCGCATCACTAGTACATATATATATGTATATATTATATATTCATTTTCTATGTCAATTAGTTTTCTATTTTGTCTCGTCTGTTATGTTTTGGTTGGTTGTGGTTTGTTCTTTTTATGTATGTGTACAAATTGACAGATTTACAATTGCCAATGTCTGCATGTTTCAAAACAAGTTTACTTTAGTCCAAACTTTAGTAGTCATCTATTTTATCTGTCTAACTTTCTGTCTTATTGATGGCTGGATTTAGCTCTAGGTGTAAAGTAAGATCTTGCTCACAAGAACACTGCAGCACACACACACACACACACACACACACACACACACACACACACACACACACACACACTTCATTATCCTTTACCATGAATTTGTATTGTTTCAGCATTTGCTAGACCTTCTGGAACATCCAAAGTCCAGGGGTCAGCTAATTCCATTACCTGGACAAGATGGCCCCCTGCATAGCCTGGTGAGTCTTCCTCGCGGGGACAAGGAGAAAGTGGAGCTTCTGGTGGCCCTCCTCTCTGGTAGTCCTGATATTGATATCAACTGTCAGGGCAAAGATGGAATGACTCCATTACACTACGCCGTTCAGGTATGTAGACTAGAGTATACTTTTTACCCATCTCTGAAACATTAAAACAATGAAAGCAAATAGGAATCATACTTATCATGACTAAAGTGAATTTAAAAAAAATTGAGAATAGTTACTTGATTATATGATTACAGAGAAATTAAATCCACTTGTTTTCTATCTATGCAGCTATATCTTAAAAAGAACAAGATAAATTAATTTTACACAATGGAATAGTTACTTCAGCAGAAGCTATTTCTGGAAAAATAGAGAAAAATATGATAGTCATTATAATTATCACTGCATACACACACTGTGACAACAACACCAGTGAGAGGCTGGGAGGAGTGACAACAACACCAGTGAGAGGCTGGGAGGAGTGACAACAACACTAGTGAGAGGCTGGGAGGAGTGACAACAACACTAGTGAGAGGCTGGGAGGAGTGACAACAATACCAGTGAGAGGCTGGGAGGAGTGACAACAACACCAGTGAGAGGCTGGGAGGAGTGACAACAACACCAGTGAGAGGCTGGGAGGAGTGACAACAACACCAGTGAGAGGCTGGGAGGAGTGACAACAACACTTGTAAGAGGCTGGGAGGAGTGACAACAACACTTGTGAGAGGCTGGGAGGAGTGACAACAACACTTGTGAGAGGCTGGGAGGAGTGACAACAACACTAGTGAGAGCTGGGAGGAGTGACAACAACACTTGTGAGAGGCTGGGAGGAGTGACAACAACACTTGTGAGAGGCTGGGAGGAGTGACAACAACACCAGTGAGAGGCTGGGAGGAGTGACAACAACACTTGTGAGAGGCTGGGAGGAGTGACAACAACACTAGTGAGAGGCTGGGAGGAGTGACAACAACACCAGTGAGAGGCTGGGAGGAGTGACAACAACACCAGTGAGAGGCTGGGAGGAGTGACAACAACACTAGTGAGAGGCTGGGAGGAGTGACAACAACA
>WLWD01004748.1_pt1 | contig 28849 bp, 20 predicted proteins | sample 6712731 | NCBI WGS metagenome assembly WLWD01 (sample SAMN12718690, study PRJNA576275) | sponge metagenome | isolation source: marine sponge | host: Mycale hentscheli | place: New Zealand: South Island, Marlborough, Capsize Point | collected 2014-11-01
ATCAGGAACACTGTAACTTAAAAACTTAGTTAATGCATTGTGGAATGCTGACCTTCACAACACATTCAGCATCCACAAAGACATTTATTGACAAAGCCTTTTAAGTGAGGAGCTGACTTTTGTCAACCTTAGGCAAGAACAGAAATTTCCCACATGCATGGGTGTCTTGTTTTCATAACAATCATTGCTGTGCAGTGCTATGCTGTGTCATTCCTTAATATTCTATTTAATATCATCCCAGCTGTGCGTCATCACTCTGAACCCATTACCTCACCTATTGAGAACATTATGACTTTTCATGCTCTCATTAATGTAACATCACTCCAACTGTCATTATCACATCATGCTCTCATTTATTGAGTTATTATATCAGCACCAGAAATTGAAAGTCAGTTCAGTTGATGTTCTTCACCAGTTAGTGCAATTACAGTTAAACTCTAACTATAGCCAATATTCTCTCTGCGACTGCGCCAAGTCTCTAGAGGCGAGCTATCATAAGGGACGCTGGGAGATATCAATTCTGGTGGCAGCAATTACTACGTATTGTTGGCACTGAAGTAATTGTGAGGAGATTAGTCTCTGATCCTCAAGAAATACATAGGACTCGCATCACACAATGAATTTCTTCCTTTCACTATTCTTTTCTGGAGTGTTACTTACAGTTGCAAAGGTTACAATTGTCCTGCAAAAACTAGCTTCTTCTGAAGAACTAGATAAACCGAAACAAAAAAGTATTTTATTCATTCATTCACAATCACAGCATTATAATGTGACTGTCCATAACTGAAATAAATGAGCTGCAGCTAAAATCAGGAAGAAAAAAAAATTAAAACTAAACAAAACTAATCTAAAAAAGTAATTTTGAATAGAGAAAATCAATGAAAAATATGAAACATGCATGAGAAAAAAATGAAAATAATTTACAAAGACATTTTAGCTAATGATGAAAGTTGTTATATAATTGTATGGAATAAGCTACAACCGCTTTCTCTCCAGAATTAATGTGCCAAACACTTGCTCTGCTTCAACATACTACGAGCTTGGAATGCCATATCAGTAGAATGAATAGTAAAAATCCTGACTCGAAGATCGCAATTACTGAATTACTGGAGGACGAGGAAAAACGACGAACAAAGACTTATTGCTATTATATATTTTTATTCTACTTGGTAAAAAAAAGTAGCTAATAAAAGCATGGGGTTCATTTTGAATAAAGAGGGGCTCATACAACTGACAATAGTCGAGCACCATGGTAAAGGGTCTGGCATGTGAGACTAAATCTGCCATAGCTACATCCACTCTATTATGCATGCTGTATTCACTGTGCTGTAATCTAATTAGTGTTCACTATATCTAGCTATAAGCAGGTGCAAGTTTTTTGCTCAGTTGTTCTTCATCAAGCTACTATACTTGTGTTTCAAGGCTTTTCTTCTGCATGAGTTAACCTTTCAAGTGGTTTAGGAGCTTGTCAATCACTGATGGTAGTCTGGAAACCTATAGGATCAGTCTCTTAATTCCAGGTTTTTCCAGGTCATCTTATTTCCCACAAGATTCAAGCCTCAATTGTTTGAAAATTTAAATGCTGTGCAATGAATAAAGTTAAGCTATAAAAAAAGCTTGTGAAAGAGAGAGCTAACATACATGTGTCAGGTTGTTCATTCATTTTTCACACAGTCATGTTATCCGCTATTAGACACTCTCCAGCGGGTCAAGGAGTCTTTCTAAAATAAGCTGAGTCTATGTACCATAACTAATGCATTTCATATCTTTTACAATGTAGATAATAATAATAATAATATAACTTGCACAATAGGAACTACATAGCTATATTGCTTACAAAAATGAATCAAGAAAATATGAGCAAAAACTAAGTGTAACTCAGAGTGTGATTGCTCCTCATGAGCACTGATGGCAATCTGAGAACCTCTAAGATTAGCCTCTCAATTCTATTACCTTGGACCATCCTATTTATCACATAGCCCAGGCCTCAATGTGCAATGAGATTAAAGTATGTGTGTCAGGCTGTACTTTTTCCACACTAATGCAGTTATGTAATGTTATAATTTTATGTACCATAACTAATGCATTTCATATCTTTTACAATGTAGATAATAATAATAATAATATAACTTGCACAATAGGAACTACATAGCTATATTGCTTACAAAAATGAATCAAGAAAATATGAGCAAAAACTAAGTGTAACTCAGAGTGTGATTGCTCCTCATGAGCACTGATGGCAATCTGAGAACTCTAAGATTAGCCTCTCAATTCTATTACCTTGGACCATTCTATTTATCACATAGCCCAGGCCTCAATGTGCAATGAGATTAAAGTATGTGTGTCAGGCTGTACTTTTTCCACACTAATGCAGTTATGTATATCTAAATAAGTACATTACGGCACACCATAAAAATAATAGTTGTAGCGTAGCTTGCTTTATCAGTGCCATAACGAGAGCGATGTTTTGTAGTCAAGGAGCTCAATGTTTATTTGAAAGCTTGGAATCAGACTAGGCCGTCCACATATAGAGTATGAAGTATATCCAGGCCGCATACCCCCAACTTTTCAAAAGGAGCATCAGGGACCATAGCCACGCCCGCCACTACTAAATGAAAAATGATAAGATAGAGATAAATGTGAATTTAATGTATTAATCAGTGATTATGACGTAGAACTTGACGGTTGTAATGATGGTGATGATTGTTTTGCATGGAACTTTATTCTAGTTCATCTAAGTTTTACAATAGTTGTATACAACTACCTCAAACCTTGGAAGAGATTTACATTTGATGTATCAGAATATATATCCAGCATTATTCCCTATACTAAATGACTGTTCATTGTAATAGTAAATTGCTGTTGCTTTTGTTTATGTATTTATTTTATAGTCATTATTATACAAAGTTTGTTGTGCTAGCTAGAAAGTAGTAAAGAACCACTACTTTATTACTGCTGTTACATTTAGAACTTCTCCCTATACCAGGGAATTGTTGAGACCAGCTAAAATCAAAATGGCATTGCCTTCTGGCTCTTTTAGGCTTAGGAGGACCGCAATCACTCATGTCAACCTCTAGCTCTACAATAACCGTGAATCTACTCCCGCATTTGTGATGCTGACGATCTTTTCCTATTTTACCTTTTGCCGGTTAAAGTAACTTTCCGGGACAAATAGTAGTCTCTTCCGGACCGGGGACAAAGTTAACAAATCCGGGACGGTCCGGGACATTTCGGGACGGTTGGAGCCTATGGATATTGTGGGGGAACTGCGTAAACCAGAAACGAAATGGTAGTATACTTCCCCCAGAGACAAGGCCGGTTAGCTGCTTGCGCTAGTATGCAGTAGGATTCAACTAGATAAAGTCATAAGTTGAAAACACAAGTACAGAAAATAACACAGAGCAGGACCATGTGGCCAAGTCTCCAGAAAATGATACAGAGGTCAACATTTAAAGGGGGTGAGAACAAGAAGGAAACATACATGTAATTGGAGCATACAGGAAATGATATACACTTAATAAACAAACACATAGAGCAATACAACTACAATGACAAGTCCTTCTCTCTTCTATTCTCTTCTCATTGACTTGCTGGGGACTGGCCCCACATCTCCCCCTGGCAAGACTGGACCTCTGGTTCAGTTGAGGAAGTCACCAGGCCGTCACCAGCAATGTCAGACCAGGATTGACGACTGAATCCATCAGCATTAGCATGATCTGTCCCTGGGCGGTACACAATCTTCACTGACATCCCTTGGAGTTTGAGAGCCATCCCTCGAAGGCGACGATTCAGGTGAGAGCTGGACAGGAGGGCACAGCATGGCTTGTGATCTGTAACTACTATGAACTGACGTCCATACAAGTAGTGGGTGAAGTGGTCTATACTACACACAATTGCTAAAGACTCCAGTTCAGTTACTGAGTATCGCAATTCAGCCCCCCTGAGCTGGCGTGAATAAAACGCGACCGGCACTTCCACTCCATTTTTTATGATGTTCAGCACAGCACCAACTCCAACTCCAGAGGCATCTGTGTGGAGAATAAACTGGTCATCTGCCTGAGGGACATTGAGAATAACATGGTTAGCTAAAACACACTTTAACTCACAAAATGCAGCCTCCATCTCCTGGGTCCACTGCACCACCCTTGGAGCTGTAGATCTGGTTGCTGGAGTAAGGATGGCAGATAAGTTCGCAAACCCCACGATAAACTTTCGATAATAACTGACCGACCCTAAAAATGCACGCAAGTCTTTTTGAGTTATAGGCTGTCTAAAGTCACGCAGAGCAGCTACTCTGTGGTCTGGCACTGCCAACTGACCACAGCCAACTCAATGTCCAAGGTAGTCAATATATCGACCACCCCACTCACATTTGCCTCTTTTGACTGTAAGCCCCGCTCCTCTCAATGCCTCCAACACAAGGCGTATGTGGACAACATGATCATCCCAACACTCTGAGTAGATAAGAATATCATCAATGTAGTTAGTAGAAAAGGCTTTGCATTCACTCAAAACCTGCTCCACAGCAGCCTGAAAAACTGCCGGGGCATTCTTTAACCCAAAGGGCATCCTCTTAAAACAAAACTTTCCAAATGGGCAAACAAAGGTTGTAACTGTTTGCTGTCCTCATCCATCTGAATTTGGTGAAATCCCTTTGCAAGGTCGAGTTTAGACATAACTCTTGCATTCCCTGCCTTCTCAAGAATCTCATCTAGTGTTGGAATCCACCACTGCTGCTGTGGTGTAATGTCATTCAAACCACGGAAATCAACACAAATACGGACCGAGCCATCCGGCTTGGAGACAGGAACAATAGGGCTGGACCACGAGCTACTGCTGGGTTCAATGATGCCAAGCTCTAGCAAGGACTCGATCTCTTTCTTCACGCCTTCCCTCAACCGTACTGGGATTTGGTAGGGGCGTTTAGATAGCACCTTAGCATCACTGTCCAATTCAATTGACATTTTCACTACATCACAATTGCCAGGAATCTCACTGAAAACATCCTGAAACTCATCTAGCACTAATTTCAACTGTATGTCATCATAACCATCACATTTAACCTCCAACAAAGGACATTTTTGTCATTGACACATTCCTCAGCTATCACAACAATACTGCCAATCATGCAATCCCTGACTTTGTAAAGCTTGCAGTTGTTAATGTGAACCACACGACCTCTCTTCTTGCTGCCTTCTTCCACCACACGATAATTTACTTTGCTAAGTCTTTCCTTCACGACAAATGGCCCTTCCCAGGATTCTTCTAAAACATTCACTATTCCCGGTATGCGCAATAGAACCTTATCACCAATATCAAGAGAACGCTCAACTTTACCGGTACCTCTGTTATGCAATTTTTGTCGTATCTGCCTCGACAAGCTACCTCTAACATGCACACAAACATGATTTACCGCCAATTTTTCCTGCAACTCTCCAACCCACTGACTAACACCAACCTGTCTGAATGTGTCATCAACCCATCCCGCATACAGTAAGTCCAATGGACCACGCATCTGTCTACCATACACAAGTTCATGGGGCGAGTAGCCGAGATCGGCACTGGGAACCTGACGCAAAGCAAATAGTGCCATGGGAAGAAAAGATACCCAGTCTAGACCTTGGTTTCTAGCCTTAGTCAAGATCGGTTTAAGGGTTCCATGCAAACGCTCAAGAGCACCATTGGTCTGAGGATGATAAGGTGTACTTTGTACTCTATCAATGCCGCAAAGAGAACACACCTCCTTCATCAATTGGCTCACAAACTGTCTCCCCTGATCCGTCAAAATACGTAGTGGTAGACCAGTACGGGAAAAATCTCAACACAACCCTCAGCCACAGACTTGGCAGTGATAGATTTGAGGGCTACTGCATCTGGCCACTTAGAGGCAAGGCAAATCATTGTAAGAATGTACCTGGCTCCTCCCTTACCCTTGGGAAGAGGCCCAACAATGTCCAGTGCAACTGACTCAAATGGTTCGGACAAGATGGGGCGTTCCACAAGTGTGGCTTTGGGGTGACTTGCTTTGTTGGCCTTACCACATCTAAGGCAAGAGCGACAATAGTCCTCGCAATCCCTAGCCACATTAGGCCATGTAAACTTACGGCCAACAACTGCACGCACTTTCTTTGTACCAAGATGGCCAGTGCGGTCATGGGCCAGCTCCAAGATAAACCTTCTCCTACTCGTAGGTACAACCAATCTTTCATTCACACCAAGAATGTCATCTACCTGGCGATGAAACAACAAATTGTCTCGCCAGAAGTACCCTCGCTCACCCTTATCAGCTAAAGCTCTGCATGTAGCCAATGTTTGGTCTTGCAAAATCTCTTCACACAACTTGTTTTTGTCAGCTGACTCATACAAATCTGGCACACACAATTCAGGTGCGTCCCTATTCTCCTCTGCTTCACCAATGTTTACTCTTATCTCATCATCACTTTCCAACATCCCACTATCCACTACCTTCCTCACCTCTTCGTCCTTTGTAGTAACACCTTCTTCCTCAACTTCTCCCAAGCAATCCACCTCATCAGCCAAGGACTCCCCATATACCTCACCCACTTGACCGACATCACACTCCTCATCCTGAACTACCTCCCTAACCACATCTCTCAACTCTCCAATATCCATTGGGTTGGGTTTTACTCCCTGATATTCACTCTGGATCTGATCCTCTTCATTCTTGTCATGGGCCATGGCCTTACTCCGGGTTTCTACCTGGAGAACTTGGTGTAGTGGTCCAGTAGCCTCCTCCTGCTGTTTATCTGCTTGGGCAGGAACCTGTTTTATGACCTGCATGAAGGGAAGCTTGGATGTGTCCAAGGCAACCGACAGAATAATTCTGTCCCTTAACATAGTCTTTGGAACAACAGCAACCTCCTCCTCAAAGGAGTTAGACCCAATTGTGATCACAACATTAGCAGTAGGGGCACAATAACGATCTCCTGTTAAAACTCTAAGGGTGACACTGCCACCATTCATGTTTTCTGAACACACAAAGTTATCAGGTACTACTGAAATATCAGCACCAGTATCTAACTCGATGTGAGCCTCACAGTCGTTAACAAACCCTTGGACAGAGTTCCCTTCCCTACCTAGTTGTCGAGTTTGCTGAAGTCGTGAACACTTTTGAGAACATTTAGTTTGATGCAACAGTCTTTGGAGTTATTCAACTAAGTTCGGTCAAAGTTGACAAAGCAGATTTTTTGAGTTGGAGAGCTATTCAAGATCTGGCTAACTGTAAGGTATCAACGTCTCGCACTTTGGAGTAACGAACATTGAGAGGACATATTTAAATTTCGTGGAGATTTAAAGCATTTGTTGTGAAAGGAACGATTCCAAGCATCCGGGATCTTCTGAAGAACAGTATCTGCAGTTGGTAGTGGGCAGGTGGAAGTTGTCCCTGCCTGTGAGAACATTTTGGTTTGGTTTTGTCATTTCACTTGTGTGTGGTCATTTTTAGTATCTTTTATTATTTTTCTGTCTGTGTTGTAGTGCACACCTCCAGAACCTGGGATTCACTGCACCACTAGTCGAATGCCTCCTAAGAGAATTCTTCGGAGTAATACAGTAGAACACACAACTGAGAACAGACAAGACGTGCAGCTCCCTTCAGTTGACTATACATCTTCGGAAGGAGAACTTGAGTATCTGAGTGATACCCTTAGTGTAACATCAAATGCATCGACAATCACTTCGTCTGAGGTTAATCAGGAAATACCAGTTGAGAAGATGGAAGAATCTGGAGGTGCTGGGCCAGTGCAGTCAGCCTATCTCATAAGAGTTTATGGAGCGTATGTTCAAACTCCAATGTGAAGAGAAGAAGGCCGATGATGAGCGTCGTAGAGAGGAACATCGTCTATTCCAAGACAGGCTGGAGAAATTGGAGCTCCAACGACATGAGCATGAACTTGCATTGAGGGTTTCAGCTCGTCGTGACAAGACAATTGATAAGATTGTCCCATATCAAGATGGCACAGAGATCGAGCATTTTGTTCAATCATTGGAAATTGAGCTCACCCAAAGTAAGATTCCTATAGCTGAATGGAAACGAGTCCTAACGTCCAAATTGTCACCCAAGCTCAAACACCTTGTAGCAGATATCATTGATAACAGTGATTTGACCTATGGAGACTTGAAAGCCAAGCTGTATAGAAAGGCAGGTAGCACAACTTTAGAAGTGGGACTCAAGCTCTTTACGTCTGTTCCTAAGAATGTTCAGGGAAAAACTTTGAGGGATGTTGTGAGAGCTCTCTACAGCTTGTCGGAGAGATTTTACATTGACTGTGATACGAAGGCCGAGATGATTGACAGGCAAAACTGCGCTTTGCTCCGAACTATCCTGTTGCCCCAGCAACAGTCTATGATGGACGCCAGGAACATCAAGACGAAGGAAGACCTGATGGAGTTGGCTGACAGTTTAGATGCGATCGGTGTGGCTCAGAAGATAGAGAGGTTTGATAAACCACTGTTTAGTCAATCTCAGGGTTATGGTAGTCGAGGGTGTTTTAAATGTGGCAAACCTGGCCACAGGTTTTTCGAGTGCAGGGCGAGAGTAAGTATGCAAAGTCAGAGAGAGAACAACTCCAGCCCTAGAGTAGTGACTTGCTTTCTGTGTGGTGTGCAAGGACATAAGAGCCCTGACTGCCCTAACAAGATGGCTAGTGGTGAGACAGCTAGAGTGAATGTCAAGCAGAGCATGCCTGACAAGGAAGTTAACTTTATCTGTGCTCACTGATGTATGTTAAAGAACAACAGGTAGAAGGATCCAAAGGTAATTTTTTCCTTAGGTAAGATGGCTAAGTTCGTTTGCTTCAACCACCGCTGCTACCAGGATGTGGGGGAACTGCGTAAACCAGAAACGAAATGGTAGTATACTTCCCCCAGAGACAAGGCCGGTTAGCTGCTTGCGCTAGTATGCAGTAGGATTCAACTAGATAAAGTCATAAGTTGAAAACACAAGTACAGAAAATAACACAGAGCAGGACCATGTGGCCAAGTCTCCAGAAAATGATACAGAGGTCAACATTCAAATGGGGTGAGAACAAGAAGGAAACATACATGTAATTGGAGCATACAGGAAATGATATACACTTAATAAACAAACACACAGAGCAATACAACTACAATGACAAGTCCTTCTCTCTTCTATTCTCTTCTCATTGACTTGCTGGGGACTGGCCCCACAGATATAATATATATAGATAAATAGCAGAATATTCCATTGCGATTTAGACACGATCGACCACAAGTCGACATACCACCATAAGTTAAATGTGAGGTAGGTGTGCCTAAATAATTTACTTCCGGTCACTCAAAAGGAAGGGGAGTTCGACCGAACCGTGACTAATACATTCCTCCTAAGACCAAATCTAATTTGTATAGCTAAATACAAATAGTATGTATATAATCTACTTGCACACAGCTATTAGACATTGCTTACACAAATGAGTCAGTCCACCCAGTCGATCATCGAATATACTACTGGTGGGAGATGGGAAGCAAATAATAAGCTGGCACTACAGAAACACCCCTGTAGGCAGACAGGCAGGCAGGCATGTGTTCAGATGCTACACAGCTAAACAAATGCACAATTCCATACAGCAATCTGCTCACAAGGCGGTAAGGCTAGGGGTAGCACAGGCCAAAGATGGGCCAAATATAGTGTGGCATTGAGTTGCTCAAGGATTATCTACTTTGACAAACTGCAGCAGTACACATCGAGTTAAGTCAACACTCATCTAGTGTCATTGTCCGATTATTTTAAGTGATGAAGTGAGACTGGGATTGGCCTCAATTTTTCTGAGCAGTATTTAAAGTGCATGCACACAATCACTCTAGAAATGTCCTCTAAAGTGAAAGGTCCTGAAAAGTATGCAAGATGAGAGTATAATTTGGCAGCAGTATGAGGACAAATGGTGACGGAAAGTAGCAATCTTGAGGAAGCTATAGCAGTCTTGAATTGGGGGTGCCGACTAAGTCAGCCTTCATTCAAACTGAGTGGGATATGGGGGATTGGTAGAATGAGAAACTCAGCATTACTGTACACTAACTAGTAATACAAAGACCAAAAGAGTATTGCAGTAGTATCAATACATACAGATATGCCAATATGTTATGTTCGCATATGTCATACATGCTTATATGTCAATACCTCTCTTTATTGTCTAGTATATTGGACAGAAGCTCAGATAAGTAGGTACATTTTGACATCATACGTAAGAATAGAAATGCAGACAGAAACCACAAACAAAACAACAACAACAACAACAACTGAGAGTCAAAATGCAGTATAATCTAGTTTAGTTTGGGAAGCTAATTAATTGTGCTTGAGAAAGAATTGCTACCCTTTGCATCCATTCGACCAAAACTGTTATTATCCCTTTAGCTGGCTGGAAAATAAACTTAAGGTGCAGGTTTGAAGCCAAACTCGTCCTACATAAACAACTATACACCGTTGTGAGCCATTTCAATGGACATAATGAAAATAACATCTTCATTTAAAGTGTGTAGTATTTGTGTCACAATCCTTTTGATGAAGTAACAATCCTTTTATGATAGAAGTACTCAATAGGTCAGCAACTCTACACTACTACCAATTATTCAACAATATGTGTTACCAGGCACCACAGTTATATCAGATGCATGAGTGGAGGTCATACTCATCAATTTATACTCTGGAATGAGCCACCAGACAAAGTTGAATCACTACATCAGTTTTGTGGATCCAACTACTGGAGCACGTTATACACAGACTATACAAGGAACATGGTCCAAAGTAAAATTGATGATGCAAATGAAGGGTTAATTCTGTGCAATGAAAATAAAAGTATACGCGTGTGTCAGGCTATAATTTTTTCACACTAATGCAGTCATGCAATAATGTGATAATTTGATACTCTAGAACCAGGTGGTCTGCGAGTTAAAAATAAAATAACAAGAGTTTATGTACTGTGACAAATACATTTCTCCCAAAGACCAAATCTAATTTATATAGCTAAATACAAATTGTATGTATATACTGTATACTAATACTGTATTATCATTATTACATGCATAACAGTAACTACACATTGGTTACATAAATGTAGCTATAGGGTGAATAACAGTTAGAACTAAGCAATAATATGAAAAAAAGAACATTAAAAACATAATATTGTCAAGAGTGATACACCACCATTTTTAGTTCCTTGCTATGGCTACTCCACATAATATGACAGCTCCCACAATTAAGAGAAGTGCAACTGTTCCTACAGAGAACCAGATAATGGCAGTACGCACTGTGTTGCTGCTTCCTCCGGTGGCCTCTTCCTCTGTCATGACAAGCGTTGTTGGTGTTGTTATAGGTGTTGTGGTGTTTGTTGTGGCGTTTGTCGTGTTGGGATCATTCATTGTTGTCATGGGAAATGCTGTAGGAGTAGAATTGGTGAATTTCACTCCCGTAACTATGGTTATATTTCTCAGAGAGAATTTTCCAAATGCACATCTAGTGAACGGGGCAGTAAAGTCGAATGTAGTTTGACTACACTGTTCTTCTAATAACTGATTTTCTATATGTACAATTGGACTTGGTAATATAGAAAGTGCACATTCTCCCATAAAAGGGTCTCTCTCGCACCAATAGAAACCATTGTGTTGACTACTACTGAAGGAATCGATTCTCAGAGTAGATGTCACCAATGCGCTTCCAGTCACAGGCATTGTAGTTCCAGTGAACTCATTGTTTAGACTCATCCCAGCTTGATTACTGTCGGAGGTGTAATACCAAATAATACTAACACCTCCAGGAGTAGCCATCTCGCAAGTAATTGTAACTTGTCTTCCTTCCATGCTGCAGTTCAATGGAGAATTACTCAGTGCAGCAGGAGCTCTTGTGTAACTAACAGAACAATCTTGATTGGGTGGACAAGTTTGACACTGCAAGGAGTGGAACACAGCCACTAAGGAGAGCAGACTCAGAGCCCAGGACACACTCATTGTGATTGACAGATACGTGTTGAAGCAAAAGATAGAGATATAAATGTACTCTGCTCAAGTAATAGTTTGACAAATACCAGAATTAAATAACTGGGTTGGGCTTGGTCAGGCAGTCAGGGATATGGTCCATTGGCTGTCCAGTCATGGTTTGGTAAGTACAGTAGTGGGTGTGATGCCTTAAATGAATTATAGGAATACCATTCTCTGACAGAACTTGTATATATAGTTTGAACAATCAGGTGCCACTGGTTTGCTATACTAACAGGGCCTATAAGTTGGTTCTAATTAGTAGCCAATTGTTATAAGATATCCTGTATACTACTTCTGATCACTATTTCACATCCTGTATACTACTTCTAATCACTATTTCACATCCTGTATACTACTTCTGATCACTATTTCACATCCTATATTGTTTTACTGATAATGCATTGACTTGAAGTGTGGATAATGTGATAATGAATAAACAACAACAACCTAGTCTGTGTGGAAACTATAGCAGACAATTATTAGAGCCACCATATGTGTATTTAGTCAGGCGTAACCTGACTCTAAGGTAAAGGGTCAACTATATTAGACTAGTGTGTGTATGTGTGTGTATGTGTGTGCATGTGTGTGTGTTTTGTGTATGTAAGTGTGGCTGTGTGGTGTAGTGGTTGTGTCCTGGGCTCAGGGCCTGAGGTTCCAGAGTTCAAGCCCCACTCAGGCAATTTTTCCATCTGATTTTCCATCTGCCTCCCACCAGTCCTACCAGTCCACCCAGCTGTGATTGGGGACCTGGCATTTACTGGGGTGCAAATTCAAGGCCTTTTCTCATGAAACAGCAATGGTCCAGGTGGGACTTCGGGTGCCCACACCACTTGCTGTGAGGAAAGGTCTGTTCTCCTGCGAGTTTCTAGCCCAGCTCCAGCTCCAGGAGCTTTGCTTTCACGGCTCACAGTGCCTGCTTAGTGCGCACAGGCATCTTGGCTCTGCCAGGTGTGCGTGACCACCTAGCAGCAGCAAAAGAATTTGCATTTGTGTGTGTGTGTGTGTGTGTGTGTGTGTGCTCGGAGGGGGGGCAGGAGGAGTGCATCTCAGCCTCAACTGAATCCAATCGTGTAACATTTTTTTGTTCAATTTATGACCATAACACAAGTGATGATAATATCCCAACTTGTACAATTTAACAATGTGCCAGAAATTATGGTTGGTTGAAAGTGAGCAATTCATTTTTTAGCCATTACTTCAATTTCTTGACTGCAACTCAACTCTTATGCCATTACTGCAGTAATATCACAAAACTAATTGTAGTTGTTCTAAGGAAGATGGGGATTTCATGAAGAAACTGGTGAGTAACTACTAAAAAACTTTGACAAGTAATGTTCCTTTTTATAGTGAATATCATGTACATGTAAAAAAAAAGTAACAAAGACATACATTAATTAATACCAGTATACCAAAATAATGATTGCAGTACTATCTTTTTATTAGTATTACAAAGGCCACTTGCGCGATAGAAGAAGGAATGTTAATTGATTTGATGACGTCACGCGTGGATGCTCTGGATCCCATAGAGAATGTATTGGATGCTTGTAAACTTTATTTTTAAACTCGTGCTATATTGTCTATGACGGTTGTATTTTATTTTAACAAATGCTAGCTTGATAAAAGTTATTTAAAAAAAAAGTTTTCTGTTGGTAGTTCAGGACAAAGCAACTCTATGGCTTCTACGGTGGTTTCCCTAGGGGGAGAGAGTGGCAGTTCAGAAGTGATGGAAGGAATCCGACTACATGCTTCAGATATACCTGGGGCTGAACTGTCACAACCATTTGAGAAGCACCCCCTTGCAGCTTTGCGATGGTGGCTTCTTTGCAGAGGAATCAAAGTTTCTAATTCTTTGAGAAAAAAAGATGTGATTGACAAGTAAGGTTGCAGTTATTAGTTGTTTGGTTAGTATATGATGCAAATGTCCACTATCATTAAATGGTAGAATAAGGCAAGCAGATTCTGATAAAGTGCCTGTCATTGATGTGGATGGGTCTTACTTGTACAAGAAATACAAGGCACTAAATGAGTCAGGGAAACAAGTTTCTCTTCCATCTATTCCTTCTCCACCTCTTACTGGTTGGACGATTGTAACCAGTGAGAATTTCCAATCCGTTGCTGCTTTCGTTCCTCGCGTAAGCCATGTTAAATTTTAAAAAGAATTGATGAGTGTAATACCTTATAAAGCAAATTTGCGCATTTTGTTGTTCATTTTTATTACATTTTCCCACCCTTTTTTTAGGTTTACTTTATACCTACTTGGCTGGGCATGTTGGCCTTATAGGTGATCAAGGTGCTTTTCGGGCATTGTCACGTGGATATACTCACTGGGCCTCTGGCAGAGTCGATGAACTTCAAGTTAACAATAACAACCCACTGTGTTGCCATGTTAAGTGCAAAATGAAGCCTTCCATGAAAACTGGTGTATATAACACATACATCCTGCTGGGTCGTAAGGAAGAGGTCACTTCAGTCAGACTAGCTACTTGTGAATGTGCAGCTGGGTATGTCTTTTATTAATTATGCTGGATATGTTTAAATTTTTCTGCACAGTTATTAACTTACACCATTGAATGAAATAAATAATATAAATAAATGTGAAGTATTTGTTATAATAAAAGAACTAAAGCAATAAGATAAATATTAATGTAATATAAAATATACATCTCAATATTACAAATACATCATATTTCAATAGGAAGTCGGCTAGTTGTACCCACATATCAGCACTTCTGCATGCCATTTCTGCCCTTCACTCACCCACCATAATTGATGGAAGTTCAGAAGAACTGGTGAGTGATGAAGAATTATTGCCCTGCACGTCACAGCCCTGTCGCTGGAAACCTCCAAAAAAAACGAAAGGAAAGTACTCTACGCTTGTCTGATGCATCATTTGTGAAACATGATTATGCCAAGCCTGACAAAAAAAAAATGAAAAAGATGGATGACTATGACCCTCGACCCCAACAGTTTCGGGGAACTGCATCAGAGCGCCTCCCAGAATTATTAAATAAAATAAAAGGAGAGCAACTTGGTATATCCCTTCTACTTGATCCTCAATTTCAGTGTGAAGAAGATCTAACTTCAAATGAATGCCAACTTCGAAGTATTATTAAACTTAAAGAAACTATCAAAAACTTTAAAGCATCATTGCAGGTTACAGCAGAGAAAGCAAGAGAAATAGAGAGAAATACTCATCAACAACGAAACTCCCAGCTTTGGTTCTCAGTTAGAAGATATCGCATAACTTCATCTCTATTTGGTGCAGTTCTTTCTCGAAAGGACACAACTCAGCCGGACAGTTTAGTACTTCGGATTATTCAACCAAGAGCACTTAGCACTCCTGCTATTCAACATGGAATAAATCACGAAAATCTTGCTTTGAAGGAGTACATTAAATATAAAAGTAGTTTAGCTGAAACTAATAATGATTTGATAGTTACTCCTAGTGGATTTAGAATTAATCCTAGCTACAGCTGCTTAGGATCTTCCCCAGATGGAGCTGTGTATGATCCTTCAAATACATCTCAACCCTATGGATTTTTAGAAATCAAATGCCCTTATACCTGCAGAAATGTATTGCCTGTGGAGGCATGCACAAAAACAGGATTTTATTGTACACTGAAAGATGGAAAATTAGAACTCAAGAGAAATCATCAATACTACGCACAAGTTCAAGGCCAAATGGGCATTGGGGAGCGGCCATGGTGCGATTTTGTGATCTACACCACAAAAGGAATCAGCGTGGAACGAATTCTATTGGATGAAAAATACTGGAAAGAAAAATTATTACCCAAATTGAATGCATTTTATGATAATTGTGTTGCCCCTGAATTAGTAAGTCCCCTCCATGTACTTGGACTTCCCATGCGTGATTTATCTAAAATGTAAACAATATTGAACTGTTTCTTTATTATCAAAGAATCATAACAACAATTAAATATCAATAACAAATATGAATCATCACAAACACTAATAGTATCTGAATCAGAATCTGTCAATTGATCAAAATAGTTTTCTACATTAATATCACTAGAAACAACATCTTTATGCAATGGTACTAAAGCAGGTAAAAAATTTGTTAGAAAAGCACGAACAAAAACAATTTGATTAGATAACCTAGACATTGAAATTGGTATGGTCCCTTTTAATATTTGAAATTTTTTTATTCTTCCAATAGCACGCTCCACATGAATTCGAACGGATGCTATTTTACGTCCTTTAGTTACGTCTTCAGCTGAGAGCTGCTTCTCCTTCAAAAATGCAGGGATATTTAGTTCGACATCTATTTTTTGTAACAAGTCTAATAGTGAAACCTTTGTCTGCCATAATTGATATCCCCACTTTCCCTTTAATAGCATCAAGAAAACCGGATTCACGAGTAAGTTCAACATCTGATATGGAACCAACATAGAGTGGGGACACAAAGCAGACAGCTCCATTAGGGGTACATGCTACTAAAATTTTCACCGTATTGTGATGCTTATATTGACTCCAAGTCGATGATTGCATTGCTAAATCAGAAGGAGTTTCTAAAAATACCTCGCTTCCATCTATAATGGCATAAGTGGTGGGAAATTGTTCACGAAAAGTAGTAGGCAATGTTCCTTTCACCTGATTCACAGGCAACCAGTCAATCTCCTTAAGGTGATGAAATAAGAAACAAATCCATGTTGATATATATCTAGAGGTTTGAGATGCTGATATACCAAATCTAAAAGCTAAATCCACTAGTTTTAAATTTAGTTTTAACTTAATTAAAACTAAAAAAAGCTGATTCTTAGGGTCCAATTTTTGGCGACGCTTGTTGGAAGTGCTACGTTCTTTAGATCCCCAATAATTTAAATTATTGACTACAGGACCTAAAAACTCAAAAAATGCTGAAAAAATCATATAGGATGAAAAGCCAGTATAAAAGGATACCAGTTTGTCATCATTCTGTATATCTTCTATTCTGAAATGTTTCTTGTTAGATGGTGCACATCTCAGCTGAGCATTTTCACTCTCTAGAAGTTCAATGTAAGCTAAAAGGCCAGTATGGACAGCCTTTTGAAGATTCATCATCATCAGGTTCTTCAGAAGTTCCAGCAAATGACTCCTGCTGTGAAGTCGACGGTGCGAGTGAAGGTGTGACAGATCGACTGCAGCTAGTAGTTGCTGGTGTGGAACTATGGTCTCGCATGTATTTGTCAACACTCCTAGTCTTCGCTTGGAGAACTGCTTTATTTCAAATTACGGCTCATAGCTAAACATGGCAGTTTATACTCACCTACACACTTGTGCTGGCATCTTTAGAGTCCCCATCAGGAAAATGTCTCGAGCAAACTCTGGAACTTGGCTTTAGGTCACTTTCTCCCAACTGAAATACCTCGAGCCACGACCTCCTTAGCACTGGGTCTCTAGGAAAGCGGTGGAAAGCAACCCCAGAATCTTTTTTCTGTGACATATCTGACATATATCTCTGGCCAGGCATCACACTTAATTGTTTTCATTTAAATAGAGTATTGTTGCGTGCGCACCGCTGGCGGGAATTTTGAATCAATCACAGCCTCACAATCGCGGTGCTGAAGCCAATATGTACATTTCTATAGGAGACCTGGCATCCAGTGGTGACGTCATCAATAATTAAATTCCTGAGTTCGCAGATGCAAGTGGTCTACAAAAAACACCTAATTTGTTACTGTTGAACTTGATGTTAAAGAAAAGTTTGAAGAGTAGGGTGTTGATTATAGTGAAGTATCTCAGCATGGAAAACTCTCTCTGTCAGGATCTGAAGTAGGAATCTATATCAACCCGACATCAGCCTCACAATCTAAGGAAATTTTGGTTCTCTATCAAAAATAATTTCACTCACCTCACACCAAAACTGTCCTAGTGTCTTGGCTTGTCATCTCTTGTTTCTGACTTGTAATGATTGGAGTAAGTTCTAATTTGAAGTATGGCAAACCACTACAAAACAAGACTCTTATCTTTAAATATGTTACCCCTAATGTATTACGACTACATTCTGGATGCACTATTTCTTGTCAAATGTTTAAAACACTCTTTCACCATTTTGACTATATCACATTCGCTTCTGGAGACACACGTTCCACTACTGCACAAAAGTTAAAAGCAAAGTACTCTCACACATCAAGATCAGAACCTCAATATTTCAACAGAATCATTTCTCTTTGGAATACACTTACACCGATTGACATCTCCGCTTCTCTCTACACAATAAAAAAACAAAAACAATTCATACTAAACTGTCACTCCTTCGTTCACAAATTTGATCGTAACAATATTCATACTTTCTCTTCATTATGTCAATGTGTTAAATGTTGTTCCTCCATCTTTAACTTTTCTCTTTCATTTTCCTTTTTTTTATATCAGCTCTAGCTTTTAGAAAGCCTGACCCTCAGCCACCTCACTGCACCATTATTTTCTGTTATGATACCACCTCACTTATCTGCTGGTTGTAAAGCTTTAAATAAATTAATTAATTAGTCATCAGAAAATGTATTCATCATTCAACTTCAGAATACCTGTCATCACTCATTGATCAGCAATGTGAAGGTGGGCTCATCTTCAGAAGGAGAAGTGAGAGTGGTTGACTCAAACTGGTTGTTAGAGTTGACAGTTGAGTTTATAATTTTCAACTAAAACATCAAGTCTAACTTGGTCTCAAATTATAATCAGCCACCATCTGCGGATTGATTGATGAAGTGCTCTGGTAGCTGGTTAATATTTCCATACTACTTTCTGAGTGGGTGTTCCCCAAAATGGTATGCCACACCTCCATTTCACGTTCAGTAATATGTAATTGATCAAGTTCCTCTCTGATTGCTTGCAATTCCTCACTTGGAAAGTGATCATCAGCTTCATTCAAACATATTCCATAAGCAACAAGAGAAATGTCTTTCCAGATTCTAGCTGTGGGACTACTATAATCGGGGGTAGGTAGCTCTTTCCGCTGCCACCAGAGAGGAGACTTGCTCAATGGACTAAGTTGAGTATGGAGGCCTGCTGCTAACACTCTATACCCTCATTAGTGAGGTGGCCGGCCCTAAGCCTATTCCTAGCAGGATTGCAGAAGAGTAATAGATCTCAACAAAATCAGGCAATGCATAACTCTGAGTCGTATGGGGCAAGGCCAAGGTATATAAAACCTAGTCTCGCAAGCCAGACCTTAACTTGCATACGCGGGGGGGGGGGGGGGGGGGGGGGGGGGGGGGGGGGGGGAGGGGGGAAGTGGTAGGGAGGGGCATGAGGGTCTGGCCAGCGAGACTATATAAAACCATGCCACACACACACTCTTACAAAACTGATGTTACTAATTTGTTCATGTATGAAATGTAATTTGATGAATACAACTTACTGGTGACTATGCACACACACACACACACATATGCACACACATATGCACACACATACACACACTATGCACACACATATGCACACACATACACACACATACACACACTATGCACACACATATGCACACACATACACACACATCGTTGGCAACGATTTCCTCAGTGGTTCTCTTTTGTATCCTCGATTCAAAGATTTCAGGAAAACGGTTATATTTGAAGACAAAAATAAGCACATCATGTAATATTCTCACTTTCAAGCGCAAGACTAAAATAATTAGAAAAGTTTAAAATCTATCAGGTTGTCATATAGCAACTTATGCTGGACAGTTCCTCACATGCATAGGACAAAATATGTGAACCCAATCACTAAAATATCACCCAAACAAGAAACTCTTTTAAGATAGGATAAAACTTAGCTCCTGGGCTTGGCACTCTCGTGAGTAGCAAATGGAGGTTCCCAGTAGCATTTATAGTGGCCAATTAAAATTATTCTATCTTTGAATATTTTATTCATTTCATCAGTTCTTTTCTAAAGAACGTTCATTTGGCTGTGTAGAGAATGCTGACATTACACAATTTTCACTCCCTATGTGCAAAAATAACAACTGAAAATCAATTAGTGTGGGTGTGGTTGTACGTGTGGCCATGCTAGTTAAGGGAGTAGTGATTACTGAATGTGGTTTGTCCTTGAAGTTTTTTTTTTAAGTTGAAGCTTATGCAGACAACCTTAACACAACTGTTCGGGTGTGACACCATCCAAGGACAACCATAACTCTTGCTAATGGACAGACAAATCATTGCAATTGCCTGCAACACACACTGATTAGCCTCAATAGTCATGTTCAACACACTCCACGGGTGCGTTCATTTATAAATTGTCACCTGGTGAAAGAATCATTGCAACTAGTTCTCTTCTCTGCTAGTAATCACTATTAGCTACTCTCTGCAATAGTTGTCACTGCCACAGTAGCTATTGCAGCACTCTGTTTAATCAGGTCTCACAACTTGCATTGTGCGCTCTGACTGTGTCACTCCTAGGACCTGATTGCTCACAGCTGAATGGTTGCCGATCTCTACAATTAGGCTGGTCCTTTGAGCTACCTTCCCTGAATCTTATTCAAGTTTGTGGGGAGTTACAGCCCCACAACAACTGAAGATAATATATTGAGGGATACTGCTACAAGCATTATTCAGCTCAATGAGGGTATAATGAGAGTTTTGCTTGCACTGGACTCAGACTTCACCAACCCCCACCCCCATAATAACAAGTGGGATCGGTGGTGAAGCAAATTCTTGTCAATTCAAGGCCTTCCATTTCACACAGCAACCTCTATTTTTGACTAATGATGATATTGTAGTCAAAAGAAAAGAAAAGTTGCATTTACTATCCCTTTTTTCACAATTGAAGCTGATAGCTATGTTGTTTTATTTTTTCAAATTATGAATGCTCAGTTTTAGCTAACATGAATCTTCAACTACCTGGTCTAAGTTAATTTTGTTGTATGAATAGCAAAAAAGGTTGTTATGTAAAGCCTAATCAGTAAGTCATTGTACTTCTCAAGAACCGACTACAGTACATACAGCAATAAGTGGAGGTGTATGCCAGCACCCATTGCAACCCTGCTTTGTAAAAGCTAGTCCTATTCTTAAATTTTGCTGTTGCTGTTGTATGGTTATGTCGTTGCTTTCCCTGATTGCTTCTCTTGGTGAGCATAATGAAGACCCTGTACCTATGTGGTAAAAGTTAAAGTATGTGATGAATACCTTACCGAACATGCAATTGCTATTGAATGAATTTCACAATTTTTGATTAGTGGATATAACACTTAAAATACCTGTTTTCATCTTCAAATTAATTACTTAAAAGTATTAACATTATAACCACGATGCTGTGCCTCCTTCTGTTGATATTTCTATACACTTCACAATACAGCCTATTTCTAGATACCAACTTGCAAGTCTGACTTGTGTCTTGTTTTTCTTAATTCCATTTGCTTATCTGCTCTTCATACATTTGCTGTCTCTGAATGAGTGACAGAAAGACAAGTTCTTTCTTGTTTAGCTATGCTTTAAAATCCGCAACTTCAATTTTGCCTACTTAAATACCAACATTGATGTAACTAGCTATGTGTATATAATATATATATTTATTTATATACATGCATACAGAATATAGATAACTATGTAAAAAATAATGCAGTTTTATAATTTAGTGGACTGTAATGAATGTTGTTATTTTTTTTCAATACAAGCAGTTTATAATCAAAAGTAATTTAATTATTATACTACTCATTATCTATGCATCAATTATACGTACAACTTTGGTATTGATATTTTTAAACAAGCAGCTATCGAAGAGTTTGAGAGGAATAGATAAAAAGCCCTTAGCTAACAGTCTGTTCCCTGCACTGTGCTGGTCATCTGAGCGAGTTTGATAGTCTACTTTCAATTCTCACATAAATTGTACCTTCAACTCCGCGAAGTCTTCAACACATTTAGCCAAATTCCTATTTCATTGGCTCCACACAGCTGTCTGATAGCACGACTCCACGAAGGCAGCTTCCTGCTTTAGCACACATAATGTGCTAGAAATGGCTATGTGTTTAAAAAAATCAACTAAAGTATAGGGTTCAAGATTATAATAGTTGGAGAGATATTGGGCCCATTAGATTAGATTGAATTGTAGCTAACATTAATACCTAAATGGAGAGGAAAGACTCACCAAATCATATGTCCTATTAAGTCTTGCAAAGCAAAAACAAGAACACAAAAAAAAACAAGATCGATCAGAATTGAATTTTTGTTTTTGTCATGTCAAAAGTTAGTGTAATGGTACAGGCAGTAGAATATGAGTGATACAACCAACAAAAAATAATCAGTATGATTCAAACTTCCCCCTAATTTCTAGCTATGGCACAAGCACACAATATGATGATGACTACAATTATGATCAGCAAAACTGCTCCCACAGAGAACCAAATGACGGCAGTACGCACTGTATTGTTGGGTGGATCTTCGGTTGTAGTAGTCACAGCCTCCTCTGTCGTGGCAATGGGCGTTTCATTCACAGTTGGCTCTGGCTCTGTGGTTGGAGCCATTGTGGTTGGAGCCATTGTGGTTGGAGCCATTGTTGTTGGAGCCATTGTGGTCGGTGGTAAGGTAGTTACTATGGAAACATTAGAGAAGGTGACACTGACGATTGTTATGGATTGTGGGAGCACGTCCAGGGCGCATCTCAAGTTTGTAGTGGAAGTGAACATAACTGGGGGATTACTGCAAGCATTGCTCAGCTCAGGGAGCGTTGGAGGTGATATCAAGACGGCCCTGCTTGGATTACGATGATTTGATGTTTGAAAATTGGTACCAGTTATCTCGCACCAGTAGTAGCCTGAATGGACACTTCTATCAAAAGGATTAATTATCAGAGTAGAGGAAGTAGAAGATGTTGTTGTTCCTGCAGATATGCGGCGATTGTTTGTATTGTCCACCACTACTCCTACAGCTTCCTGACCAACCATAGTTGGATTTGTGGTAAAGAACCAGCCAATTGTTAGTTGAGTGTTTTGTATCACACATGGCAGCCTCACTTCTTGACCAATAATATTGCAGTCAAGTGGTGAAGTTGCACCTTCACCGGGCTCAGTCAGAAATCGCCTTTCACACTGGCAACTGACAGCAGCCACAAGCATTGCCCAAGTGAGCATTACAGAGTAGGTAGCAGACATTTTGTTTCCAAGCTAAAATCACTTGCTTACAACAATTACAAGAACAATATTCATTAAATGTTTCAGTAGCCTGAGGTTGAGTATTTATTGCAACCAACCTGCCCCACCCATTTTGCAGATGGAGTTACAGGAAGTGAGGTTGATGGTTGCCAAGGTGACTGCAGCAACCATTTTGTTGTTGTGGTACCACTGCTGGGATTCTCAACAGGAATAGGGTTTCTAACGGTTTTCCATAACTCAGCCAATTTTTAAGTCCTTCTTTCTATCTAAAATAAGTACAGTCCTAACCATATACTGAACTAGCTATACTGTTAAATGAGCTTAGTAATTGCTCATAAATGTTGTCTGTATTGGGCAAGCTGCCACACATACAGGTAGTATTATAACATCCTGACAATGAGTCATAATAAATTTAAAACTATGTGCTTTATGAAAACATAAGTCAAGTGCCAAAAAATAAGACTGGTTATTAAAATAATTACAAAACTTAGACACTCTTGTACAGGAATTGTACTCCCAATAGTAGAAGAGCAAATTAAAGACAACAAGACTTGTCAAGTCATAAGTTTTAATATCCAATTTGTCATAGATTCTGACGTCCAAACCAGTTAGCCAAAGTTAGTGGGATGACAGAATGTAACAGAGTGTACTGCACCTTGTCTATGCCAAACATTATGCGTATACACTATTGTGAGTTATCCAAGAACTTTATCAGTTAGCAAATTGCTTTTGTGGGCACATAAATTAGTGTAGCTTGTTGAGGGAGGGGTGGGTGAGAGGGTGTAAGGTTATATGCTACTCCAGACACAATGTCTCAAGTACTGTTAACTCATTTTTGAATGTTTTGCATAGTTAAATGAAAACTTGTCTGGGGTCAGTGGATAACTTAATTTACACAAGTGGGAGGAATATGAACATCAGAAGAAAGAAACCTTATTGTAACCAGATGCATTTTATGGTTGTTCCTGAACAACAACACTAGTACCTGTATACCTTAGCAGTATAAACACTACTCCAGTGGACTAAGAGTAGAGTAAGACAACTACAGATGGTTTTTGGAAGAAAAAATTGATTACTTAAAAGGCAGGACAGATGATATGATATAGTTTATCCTGCTTCTAATTAGTCAATTTAGGAATACTAGAGGAAGAGTAATTAGAGTAAACTTTTTAGATATTGCATGTTACAGGAGGTTGCCATAGACCAATTGGCTCTTCATTGCCATCTAAAACAAAGTACAGAACAAGTAAATCTTACAAACCCCAAAAATGTGGAATAAACCAAGCATTTTTATTGATCTATTGACTTAAGCTATAATAGCTAACACCATTACATTACTGCACATTGCCTTAACATTATATATAATAATATAATACATGGTCATTTTGTGTCTTTTTGTAACACAATGAACAGTTAACCCAAAGGAGAAGAACAGACACAGACTTAGCTACTAATGCTTTAAAATGTTTAGTCTAAATTTTATGTTTGGTCAAAAAAAGCGTACACTAAGTAATTCAAGTCAGACACACTTGGCCTCTTAGTTGGCACATACTTAGACTAAAGTATTGTAACTTAATCCAGAATAAGATTGCATCAGACTAGCACGGCAAGTCTCTCTCTCTCTCTCTCTCTCTCTCTCTTGACTAGCCATCCATCTGCAATCTACCAACCCGGAAGAAGGGTAATTTGAGGAAAGATATCACATGTTACGTGGTTGATTTTGCATTATTTTGTGCAACATCGTTAAGTTTTGGGTTGCCACACCACAAAATTCTGAGATGGGCAATAATATCCAATCTGACACAACTATTCTCTGTAGTCCTTTCACGTGAATATTTTTTGCTATTGTAAACTACTAAACTAGATGCAGTGATCTTTATAGACTTACTGTATATTTGTCCAAACTCAGAACATAGTTTGCTAGAGGCCATGATGTAGGACAGCTGCTTAGAGTCAGTTTCATACATAAACAAGTAGAGCCTGGTGGGAGGAACTTGTAGCATAACAAATTGACTCAGGCCTCTTTGAATACACAAAATTGTTGTTAATCTTCAGAGAATAGTTGATCTACAACTATAATCTATGATGGCCTGGAACAGTATCCACTTTTTTTTTTTATGAACTCAATCCTCATTTACTTTTTGCATTTAATCACGACTTTATTAATTAAGGTGTGTGAATCCATCTTTGTTTATTTTTTCTCACTGTTGATTTTTCTTGTTATTCTGCTGGGCCAAGTTCCAGATATGCTCATTGCAGGAATATTCTACCATGCTCATTATATACTAATTTCAAATATTAAATAACAATTGGTCTACTATTATTCTAGCATTATGCTGCTATGCTGAGAACACCTAATATTCTCAAAATTATGTTAGCATAGCTAATTAGGCAAGGGTTAAAAAAAAAAAAGCTTAATGGGACTGAAGTACTCTCTGGGTCATGTGAAGTCAAAGAGTTTTGACCAGGAAGGAATCACTCCTAACTAAATACACAGTGATGATACTTTTATATCGCCTGAATACATCTAACAAAAAGACAAGAGAATAAAAGCATAAGCCTCAACTATTTACTGCCATGCAAATTGTATGCTGTATAAAAGATGTGAATGAGAGCTTATCAAAAATATCTCAAATCTATGTAACATGACTAATGCATTCCAAGTCTATTTTACAAATGCACACATATTTTAATGATATATTATTGTCATTTTATATAACTTCAATAGGAACTACACATATTGCTGCATAAAAAATGAATCAGTAAAATATGGATCTTGTGGGTAATGATCATGGCCTGTAATGTCCTAAAATTAAGAGGCTAATTTATAGGTCCCTAGACTGCCTTCAGTGTTCAGCAGAGCTCCTAAACCTCTTGAAAAGTTGAACTCATGCAAAAGAACAAACCTTGAAACACAAGTAACTGTAGTGTAGTGTTGCGTAAACTGGACCCTTTACCTACTGCTATACTGGGAATGTGGTAGGTAAAGGGTCAGGCTACACGAAGTTAAGTGCAGAGTAGCAAAAAAAATAGCCAAAAATAATAGTATATTCAGTGGTGGCTGTAACAGGAAATGTGTCTGTAACATTAACACTGACTATTGATAACTTCATTAGAGCACCAATAGTAACTGTGTACTAATGAAGTTACCAATAGTCAGCAGTAGTAGATGATACGGACATATTTCCTGTCACAGCTGGTTAGTTTCAGCTACCCAGACCTGTGGGGGGCATACTCCACAGGAGAATGACAGGAGAGCTGACAAGCTTCACCCACTTGGGTAGGGGGAGGGAGTGGGGGGGGGGGGGGGGGGGGGGGGGGGGGGGGGGGGGGGGGGTTTGGGGCCCATGTTCTTAGAGATGAAGAGAGAGGGTGCAAGAGGAGTATCCTTGATCAAATTTTTTCAGTTTTGTTTATTGTGCTTCACCAATATTACACATGTGTTTCAAGCTTTTCTTTTGCATGAATTTAACTTAAACCCTACAAGTGGTTTACTCCGAGTGTGAGCGCTCCTGAGTACTGGTGAGTCTGAGGACGTAAAATATTAGCCACTCAATTGCAGGTCCTTATCTACAGACCTCTCATTTACCACAAGATCAAGTCCTCAATTTTTTTTTGAAATTTTGAAAAATTTAATTCTGTGCAATGAAAATAAAAGTATACGTGTGTGTCAGGCTATAATTCTTTCACACTAACGCAGTCATTCAATAATGTGATAATTTGATACTCTAGAACCAGGTGGTCTGCGAGTTAAAAAAACAACAACAAAGAGTTTATGTACTGTGACAAATACGCATTCCTCCTCACCAAATCTAATTTATATAGCTAAATAAAAATAGTATGTATATACTGTATACTAATACTGTATTATCATTATTACACGCTCAACAATAACTACACATTGGTTACATAAATGTATAAGGTGAATAACAGCTAGAAAACTAAGCATAATATGAAAAAAGAACATTAAAAAATATAATATTGTCAAGAATGATACACTACCATTTTTAGTTCCTTGCTATGGCTACTCCACACAATATGACAGCTCCCACAATTAAGAGAAGTGCAACTGTTCCTACAGAGAACCAGATAATGGCAGTACGCACTGTGTTGCTGCTTCCTCCGGTGGCCTCTTCCTCTGTCATGACAAGCGTTGTTGGTGTTGTTATAGGTGCTGTGGTGTTTGTTGTGCTGGAATCAGTCATTGTTGTCATGGGAAATGCTGTAGGAGTAGAATTGGTGAATTCCACTCCCGTAACTATGGTTATATTTCTCAGAGAGAATTTTCCAAATGCACATCTAGTGAATGGGGCAGTAAAGTCGAATGTAGTTTGACTACACTGTTCTTCTAATAACTGATTTTCTGTATGTACAATTGGACTTGGTAATATAGAATGTGCACATTCTCCCATAAAAGGGTCTCTCTCTCACCAATAGAAACCATTGTGTTGACTACTACTGAAGGAATCGATTCTCAGAGTAGAGCTTACCAATGCGTTTCCAGTCACAGACACTGTAGTTCCAGTGAACTCATTGTTTAGACTCATCCCAGCTTGATTTCTGTCGGAGGTGTAATACCAAATAATACTAACACCTCCAGGAGTAGCTATCTCGCAAGTAATTGTAACTTGTCTTCCTTCCATGCTGCAGTTCAATGGAGAATTACTCAGTGCAGCAGGAGCTCTTGTGTAACTAACAGAACATCTTGATTGGGTGGACAAGTTTGACACTGCAAGGAGTGGAACACAGCCACCAAGGAGAGCAGACTCAGAGCCCAGGACATGCTCATTATGATTGACAGATACGTGTCAAAGCAAAAGATAGAGATATAAATGTACTCTACTCAAGTAATAGTTTGACAAATACCAGAATGAAATAACTGGCTTGGGCTTGGTCAGGCAGTCAGGGATATGGTCCCTGTCCAGTCATGGTGGTTTAGTAAGTACAGTAGTGGGTGTGATGCCTTAAATGAATTATAGGAATACTTTTCTCCTGACAGAACTGGTATATATAGTTTGAGCAATCAGGTGCCACTTGTTTGCTATACTAACAGGGCCGATAAGTTGGTTCTAATTAGTAGCCAATTGTTATAAGATATCCTATATACTTCTGATCACTATTTCACATCCTATATTGTTTTACTGATAATGCATTGACTTGAAGTGTTGATATTGTGATAATGAATAAACAACAACAAATAACCTAGTCTGTGTGGAAACTATAGCAGACAATTATTAGAGCCACTATGTGTGTATTTAGTCAGGCGTAACCTGACTCTTTATCTCCCAATAATGAAAGGTAAAGGGTCAGCTATACCAGACTAGTGTGTGTGTGTGTTTGTGTGTATGTGTGTGCGCGCGTGTGTGTGTTTTGTGTATGTAAGTGTGGCTGTGTGTTGTAGTGGTTGTGTCCTGGGCTCAGGGCCTGAGGTCCCAGAGTTCAAGCCCCACTCAGGCAATTTTTCCATCTGATTTTCCATCTGCCTCCCACCAGCCCTACCAGTCCACCCGGCTGTGATTCGGGACCTGGCATTTGCTGGGGTGCAAATTCAAGGCCTTTTCTCATGAAACAGCAATGGTCCAGGTGGGACTTCGGGTGCCCACACCACTTGCTGTGAGGAAAGGTCTGTTCTCCTGCGAGTTTCTAGCCCAGCTCCAGCTCCAGGAGCTTTGCTTTCATGCACAGGCATCTTGACTCTGCCAGGCATGCGTGACCACCTAGCAGCAGCAAGAGAATTTGCATTTGTGTGTGTGTGTGTGT
>WLWD01003923.1_pt1 | contig 28843 bp, 24 predicted proteins | sample 6712731 | NCBI WGS metagenome assembly WLWD01 (sample SAMN12718690, study PRJNA576275) | sponge metagenome | isolation source: marine sponge | host: Mycale hentscheli | place: New Zealand: South Island, Marlborough, Capsize Point | collected 2014-11-01
GACATAACAACACAGGTGCACATCTGCATGCGAGACATAACAACAGATGCACATCTGCATGCAAGACATAACAACACAGATGCACATCTGCATGCAAGACATAACAACACAGGTGCACATCTGCATGCGAGACATAACAACAGATGCACATCTGCATGCAAGACATAACAACACAGATGCACATCTGCATGCAAGACATAACAACACAGGTGCACATCTGCATGCGAGACATAACAACAGATGCACATCTGCATGCAAGACATAACAACACAGATGCACATCTGCATGCAAGACATAACAACACAGGTGCACATCTGCATGCGAGACATAACAACAGATGCACATCTGCATGCAAGACATAACAACACAGATGCACATCTGCATGCAAGACATAACAACACAGGTGCACATCTGCATGCGAGACATAACAACAGATGCACATCTGCATGCAAGACATAACAACACAGATGCACATCTGCATGCAAGACATAACAACACAGGTGCACATCTGCATGCGAGACATAACAACAGATGCACATCTGCATGCAAGACATAACAACACAGATGCACATCTGCATGCAAGACATAACAACACAGGTGCACATCTGCATGCGAGACATAACAACAGATGCACATCTGCATGCAAGACATAACAACACAGGTGCACATCTGCATGCGAGACATAACAACAGATGCACATCTGCATGTGAGACATAACAACACAGGTGCACATCTGCATGTGAGACATAACAACAGATGCACATCTGCATGTGAGACATGTAACAACAGATACACATCTGCATGCGAGACATAACAACAGGTGCACATCTGCATGTGAGACATAACAACAGGTGCACATCTGCATGTGCACATTGTGAGGAAACCACCATTACTGGATCACCCCCAACTCTCTCTCTGGTGATAAAACGAGTCTCAGACATATTTTTGTGGCAACCTCTTGCTCAGTGCTATGATGACCCTTTGCCCATTTCTGAAATCCCTTCCTGCTTATCGTAATGCCATATCCACTCTATTGACCATTCCTTACCAGCTGAACAAATATGGCAAGATGAGTGAGGGGCCCACGTAACACCATTTACTGCAGCTCTATGGTTACACAACCGTGCTACTGGGACACTGGGCACGCGCACATCCAATACTATCACCTAGCAACACAGAAACACAGATACACACATGCCATTATTATCATCTCAAAGAACATAATTAATCTACTGAAGAAGCACACACACAAACAAACAGCACACACTTCAGTGCTGTCCATGGAGAAAGTGGCCAGGTAGTTAGGGTCCTGTTTGTTCCAAGAAAGTCTGAGTAGAGGCAGTTGCTTGGGATCCTCATACAAAATAGTAGAATGCTCCAAATTCCTACCATATTACAGCAAACGAATACTTTCAAATAAGAACAAATACTTCACAACAAAATAACTATCAATACTATATCACACAATGAACACACCCCCTAGTGCACTATCTCACACAATGAACACATCTCCTAGTACATTATCTCACACAATGAACACACCCCCTAGTGCACTATCTCACACAATGAACACATCTCCTAATACATTATCTCACACAATGAACACACCCCCTAGTGCACTATCTCACACAATGAACACATCTCCTAGTACATTATCTCACACAATGAACACATCTCCTAGTACATTATCTCACACAATGAACACACCCCCTAGTGCACTATCTCACACAATGAACACATCTCCTAGTACATCACACAATGAACACACCCCCTAGTGCATTATCTCACACAATGAACACATCTCCTAGTACATTATCTCACACAATGAACACATCTCTAGTTAGATATGTAGTATCATCCACACACAATGTTCCATTTAGCGATCCTCACCCAATCGACGACCTTTACCAGGCGCATACCCATCATGTCATATGTACTCAGTTATTGCTTATAACTTATAGTTTTTATTCAATCTTGTTCTATGACGGCGCATAGCGCTTCTCTATGATAGCAATAACTGGAGTAGCTAGCTCAGTACACCTCGCCAGCACAGCGGCTGGCTAGAGGGAAGCTAGTTTCTGAAGCGATTCCATTTGACGCCCACCCCACATGGCAGTCAGATGTCCCAAAACCGACTGCCCCTACTCCATCCCGGAGGGGACTGACCCTGCCGTGGTAGTAGCCCTGCTAGATGCCCACGTCAAGGTTGACCACAATCAGGCTGTCCAGTGAAGCCAAAGCCCGTTGACCGCCCACTGATTGCAGCGGGGGAGACATCTGAGGGGTGGCAGTATTTCATGACCCGATGGAGAGCATACTCCAGGGCATCCAAACTCGCCGGAACCGATCTGGGCATCCAACTACTGGAGTGCCTGGAACCGAACCTGCGACGTGACCTCACCAGAACCACTAAGGGCCCAACGCCCATCGAGGAGAGGCCGCAAACCGAACTCCTGGCAGCCATCAAAGCCACGGCTGTGGTGGAGGACAATTACATGGTCGCCACATTCGCATTCGCCCGCACGACGCAAGACAGAGGCGAGTCATACAGGTCCTTCGCATCACGACTGAGGGGCGTGGCAGAGACATGTGAGTTCCACGAAGAGTGTGCCAATTGTGGCCACGTAGTCGACCACAGTGAGAGCAGGGTGTCGGACCAGCTGTGCATCGGCATGGCTGATCCCGACATCCAAAAGGACCTCATGGAGGAGGCCACCAAACGGATGACCGTCGAACAGACCCTGCGCTTTGTCGAGAAGAAAACCACAGGGAAACAAGCCGCCACTGCGCTGAAGGCACCCACAACTCCATCCGCCAATGCCCTAGATGAGGGGGCGGACCGGGAGGAGGCGGTGAACAGCGGGTACAAACGGCAACAGCAACAGCGCCCACGGAGCCACACCGAACCAAAACCCTTGACCAACCGACCCCAAGCTACCCCGCCCAAAACCACGGACAAGGGGACATGCAACTTCTGCGGCAGGCGGGGGCACGGCACCTCATCCAGGACGGCCATCAGAAAGGCTCAGTGCCCAGCATATGGCAAGACATGCCAGTCATGCGGCCACCTTAACCACTTCTCACAACTGTGCTGGCAGACCATGGAGCTGGAGAGCTCAATAAACGAGACGGTCCATGATATGACCGAGGGCACACTGCCCCACCAAACATGGAATCAGGCATCTGGGTCATGGACCCAGCGCCGTTCACCACCACAGCCAACCCTTACGGTCGCAATCACCACGAACCGAGCCGACTACCGAGCACACGGCCATACCCTCAGGAAGGAGGGCTCAAACCAATCCACAACAGCACTGGCGGATACGGGATGCCACAGCTGCCTGGCTGGCCCCCCGACTCATGAGAAGCCTTGGTCTGGAGAAGGGAGACATGATACCGGTATCACTCACAATGAGATCGGCAAGTGGCAACCAGCTCCCCATCATCAGAGCAGCGCTGACGAGGATCAGACTGACCCAGTCGGGCAGGGAGACACGGCAGATGGTATACATCAGCCCTATAGCGACCAAACTGTACCTGAGCCTGTCGACCTGCACCGACCTGGGGTTGATCCGGAACGACTTTCCACGGGGACAATCGACTGCATCCATCCAGGACGAGCGGGCCGAGGGAGCAAACAAACCCAGCTTGCCTGCAGAGCCTCCTACACACAGTCAGCCTGAGCTCAAACCGGCCAAAACCAGACCGTGCCATTGCCCAGACAGAGCACCACCTCCACAGCGGCCAACCACACTGCCACACCCCGCCACGGAGGACAAGCAGGCCGAGGGAGCAAACAAACCAAGCTTGCCTGCAGAGCCTCCCACACACAGTCAGCCTGAGCTCAAACCGGCCAAAACCAGACCGTGCCATTGCCCAGACAGAGTACCACCTCCACAGCGGCCAACCACACTGCCATATCCCGCCACGGAGGAGAACCGAGAGAAGTTGGAGAAGTACCTACTCGAGACTTATTCGGCCAGCGCTTTTAATATCTGCGAACACCAGACTTTGCCGATGATGTCTGGCCCACCCCTCGCTCTCAACATAGACTCAACAGCCACCCCAAAACCCTGCCACACCCCGATCCCGATACCGATCCACTGGCAGGAGGAGGTGAAGAGGGGACTGGACAGAGACGTCCGCCTCGGCGTGCTTGAGAAGGTCCCCCTGGGCACACCCATCACTTGGTGCCACCGAATGGTGATATGCACCAAGAAGAACGGGTCGCTCAGGAGGACCATAAACTTCCAACCCCTGAACAAGCACGCCACGCGAGAGACACACCACTGTCCGTCCCCCTTCCACCAGGCCAGAGCCATTCCACGCGGAACCAAGAAGACCGTTTTTGACGCGTGGAATGGCTACCACTCTGTAGCACTGAGGGAAGAAGATAGACACTTCACCACATTCATAACTCCGTGGGGGAGGTACCGATATATGACGGCACCACAGGGCTACATCGCCTCCGGTGACTCTTATACCTCCCGCTACGACGCCCTCGTCGCCCACGTGACGTCGAAGACCAAGTGTGTAGACGACGCGCTCATCTGGTCCCCCGACACCACGGAGGCATTCCATTAGGTAACAGAGTGGCTCGATATTTGCGCACGGAACGGCATCACCCTCAACCCGGCCAAGTTTTGCTTCGCCAAGGACAGGGTCGAATTCGCCGGATTCACCGTGATGCCCACCGAGGTCCGCCCAGCAGACAAATTCACGGCGGCCATCAGAGACTTCCTAACCCCAACGAGCCTCACCGATGTGAGGGCGTGGTTCGGTCTGGTAAATCAGGTCTCATACTCTTTTGCCATGACCGCAGCCCCCCTTCCGTGAGCTGTTGAAACCATCCACCCCGTTCGAATGGATGGACAAACTGTCAGACGCCCTCACTACATCAAAGGATCACATATGCAGCAGCATCCGAACAGGCGTCGAAATATTCGACAAGGGACGACCCACATGCCTTGCAACCGACTGGAGCAAGGACTTCTGGCTAACGCAAAAACACTGCAAGTGCCAGTCGTCCGACCAATTCTGCTGCCGGGAGAGATGGCGAGTGACACTAGTGGGGTCCCGATTCACCCACGCGGCCAAATCACAGTACGCGCAGGTGGAGGGTGAGGCACTAGCGGTGGCAAATGCCCTCGACCGAGCACGGCACTTCGTCCTCGGGTGCAGCGATCTAGTCGTAGCGGTGGATCACAAGCCACTGCTCAAACTATTCGGCGATCGCTGCCTCGAGGACATCCCGAATCCTCGCCTCAGGAATCTGAAGGAGCGAACACTACGCTACCGATTCAGGATGGCCTACATTCCGGGCACACGCAACCAGACCAGCGACGCCCTGTCTTGCCACCCATCCGGGCTGAGATCACCGGTCAGACTGCACCTCCAGGACGACGTCCAGTCACCAAGCAGCAACTGCCATGGCGGGCCCAGCTCCCCACCCGACACTGTGCACTGCTCGACCTGCACACTCCAAGAGGGAGATGGTCTCCCAGTCGCGGTGTGCAGCGCCCTCTCAGCAACACCGATTGGCTGGGAGCAGTTACAAATCGCCACAACAGAGGATCCAACGATGCAGGACCTCATGGCAGCAATCGAAGAGGGGCCGCCAAGCGCCAAAGACCTACTCCCGCCAAGCATCCAATCATACTTCAACATCCTAGGAGACCTGACCATCATTGACGATGTGGTGTGCTACAGGGACCGAATCGTCATCCCCCAATCACTAAGACAACAGTGCCTGCAAGCTCTCCACGCTGCACACCAGGGCACGAGTGGGATGATGGCCCGAGCAGCATCGTCTATGTATTGGCCAGGCATGACATCGGACATCAGCACGACCCGCGCCCACTGCACCGAGTGCAACGGGAACGCCCCATCCCAACCCCGCCTTCCCCCAACGACTCCTGATGTGCCCGACCGCCCGTTCGGTTCAATATGTGCCGACTACTTCCACCACGCCGGATCCTGCTACCTGGTGGTGGTGGACCGATTCTCGGGCTGGCCCATAGTCGCCCCAGCCACCGGGGGAGCAGCAGGTCTGACTGCCGTACTGAGAGATTCGCCTCCTTCGGCATACCAGACACCATCACCACAGACGGCGGGCCGGAATTCATTGCCCACTTAACAGCTGAGTTCCTAACCAACTGGGGGGTGCAACACAGGCTGTGCTCAGCATACCACCCACACTCAAACAACAGGGCCGAGACCGCTGTCAAGACGATGAAGCGTCTGATAGCCGGCAACACTGGCCCAGGAGGGACCCTCAAGTCCTCCTTCTTCAAGGCTCTGCTGACATACCGCAACGCCCCAAGTCCAGACACCAAGATGTCACCGGCGATGTGTGTCCTTGGCCGCCCCACAAGAGACCTGCTACCCACTCTACCGCACAAACTCCAAGTACCCCAGGACGACCCCTCGGAAAAGCAACGCCAAGCTGCGATGAGGAAGAGACAGTCCTTGGCACATGGCAGGTGGACAGAACATACTGGAGGCCTCTCACCACTCCGGTGCGGGGACCGGGTCCATGTCCAAAACCAGCACGGCAACCACCCAGGCAAATGGGACCACACCGGTGTGGTAACAGAGGTGCTCCAGTACCACCAATACACCGTCAGGATGGACGGCAACGGACGGCTGACTACCCGCAACCGCCGCCACCTGAGAAGAACAGCATCCCACAACTGTCACCCGATGACGCACTCCGGACCCGCCTAGCCGGCATACCACCACGGCAAAACCAACCAATGCCTGCTACGCCACCACTACCACTACCACCACCACCACCACCCACACCACCGACGCCGCCAGCACCAGTGACTCTGCCACTGCCGGCACCTCGCCAACCTACCACACCTGGCACACCACAGGCACCACCCCCGGCTCAACACCAGGCTCCGAGAACACTGCAATTCTCGCCCCCACCTTCACAGGCAGGGGGAAGATCGTACGCCTCGGTTGCTGGGACACCACCAACCCCCCAACCCCCACCACCCAAGCCCCACGACAGCCCAACGATAGCACCCAAGGCGCCACGGAACAGACCACCCATCCAACCGCCGCCACTTCGCCGGAGCACCCGGACCAACAGATACACAGACAAATACGGACAATGACGGACGATGATCCCACAGAATTTTCAGTTCCCCTACAGTGAACTTGGGGGGAGATAGTTAGATATGTACATTATCTCACACAATGAACACATCTCCTAGTACATCACACAATGAACACACCCCCTAGTGCACTATCTCACACAATGAACACATCTCCTAGTGCATTATCTCACACAATGAACACATCTCCTAGTACATTATCTCACACAATGAACACCCCCCCTAGTGCATTATCTCACACAATGAACACATCTCCTAGTACATCACACAATGAACACACCCCCTAGTGCACTATCTCACACAATGAAACCCACCCCCTAGTACATTAGTCACACAATGAACACTCTCTAGTACATAACACAATGAAACACACCCCCTAGGCACTATCTACAACAATGAACCACACCCCCTAGTGCATTATTCACACAATGAACACACCCCCTAGGGCATTATCTCAAACAATGAACACATCTCCGAGTACATCACACAATTGAACCACCCCCTCGTGCACTATCTCACACAATGAACACACCCCCTAGTACATTATCTCACACAATGAACACATCTCCTAGTACATCACACAATGAACACACCCCCTAGTGCACTATCTCACACAATGAACACATCTCCTAGTACATTATCTCACACAATGTGAGATAGTGAGATAATGTACTAGGAGATGTGTTCATTGTGTGAGATAATGCACTAGGGGTGTGTTCACAATGAACACACCTCCTAGTACATTATCTCACACAATAAACACATCTACAATAAGAAATATTATATTTTATCAAACCCCATCCAACAATAAATCACACACCAACTATTCATTTATCTCACACATAAAAATGCATTATAACCATAATAATAATCATCAAACCACACCCATTACCTGAGATCGAACATTCTGAGAGATCCATCTGAACCCACTGAGGCAAATATATCTCTCCCAGCACATGTGAATGCAATGTCATGCACTTCCTTGTCATGAGCTATCAACTGTGTTTTTACACTTCCCGTCACTTTACCGACAACCTGCCCAGTCTCTAGCCCCCATATGGTGCAGGTTGTGTCTATACTTGAAGCCCCCAAGATATTGGGGTCTGTTTCATTCCAATCAAACGAGGTCAATGGAGCACAAAACTCTGACGTCTTATTCTATTTATAACAAATATAAACACAACTATGTACATAACTATCAGTGTTTACAATACACAACAATCACAGATTATCAGTGTTTACAATACACAACAATCACAGATTATCAGTGTTTACAATACACAACAATCACAGATTATCAGTGTTTACAATACACAACAATCACAGATTAGTGTTTACAATACACAACAATCACAGATTATCAGTGTTTACAATACACAACAATCACAGATTAGTGTTTACAATACACAACAATCACAGATTATCAGTGTTTACAATACACAACAATCACAGATTATCAGTGTTTACAATACACAACAATCACAGATTAGTGTTTACAATACACAACAATCACAGATTATCAGTGTTTACAATACACAACAATCACAGATTATCAGTGTTTACAATACACAACAATCACAGATTAGTGTTTACAATACACAACAATCACAGATTAGTGTTTACAATACACAACAATCACAGATTATCAGTGTTTACAATACACAACAATCACAGATTATCAGTGTTTACAATACACAACAATCACAGATTATCAGTGTTTACAATACACAACAATCACAGATTATCAGTGTTTACAATACACAACAATCACAGATTAGTGTTTACAATACACAACAATCACAGATTAGTGTTTACAATACACAACAATCCAATAAAGAACTGTTAAACATATAAAGTAGCCACTCAGTAATCCCAAGTCTTTGGGACCAAAGGGTGTTTGAATTAGTGACTATCGAGTATACATTTCTTATTGTAACGAATAATGATAAGTTACAGACAGACAGACTGACAGACAGAATGGCAGACAGACAGACACACACAGGATGAGTAAAATATTAGCCATGTTCATACACGTTGAGGGTTGGTGACCGCCACTGACTGACTCCACCCATGCACATTAGCACTGACTGACTCCACCCATGCACATTAGCACTGACTGACTCCACCCATGCACATTAGCACTGACTGACTCCACCCATGCACATTAGCACTGACTGACTCCACCCATGCACATTAACACTGACTGACTCCACCCATGCACATTAACACTGACTGACTCCACCCATGCACATTAGCACTGACTGACTCCACCCATGCACATTAGCACTGACTGACTCCACCCATGCACATTAGCACTGACTGACTCCACCCATGCACATTAGCACTGACTGACTCCACCCATGCACATTAGCACTGACTGACTCCACCCATGCACATTAGCACTGACTGACTCCACCCATGCACATCAGCACTGACTGACTCCACCCATGCACATCAGCACTGACTGACTCCACCCATGCACATCAGCACTGACTGACTCCACCCATGCACATCAGCACTGACTGACTCCACCCATGCACATCAGCACTGACTGACTCCACCCATGCACATTAGCACTGACTGACTCCACCCATGCACATTAGCACTGACTGACTCCACCCATGCACATTAGCACTGACTGACTCCACCCATGCACATTAGCACTGACTGACTCCACCCATGCACATTAGCACTGACTGACTCCACCCATGCACATTAGCACTGACTGACTCCACCCATGCACATCAGCACTGACTGACTCCACCCATGCACATTAGCACTGACTGACTCCACCCATGCACATTAGCACTGACTGACTCCACCCATGCACATTAGCACTGACTGACTCCACCCATGCACATTAGCACTGACTGACTCCACCCATGCACATGCACACTGACTGACTCCACCCATGCACATTAGCACTGACTGACTCCACCCATGCACATTAACACTGACTGACTCCACCCATGCACATTAGCACTGACTGACTCCACCCATGCACATTAGCACTGACTGACTCCACCCATGCACATTAGCACTGACTGACTCCACCCATGCACATTAACACTGACTGACTCCACCCATGCACATTAGCACTGACTGACTCCACCCATGCACATTAGCACTGACTGACTCCACCCATGCACATTAGCACTGACTGACTCCACCCATGCACATGCACACTGACTGACTCCACCCATGCACATTAGCACTGACTGACTCCACCCATGCACATTAACACTGACTGACTCCACCCATGCACATTAGCACTGACTGACTCCACCCATGCACATTAGCACTGACTGACTCCACCCATGCACATGCACATAGCACTGACTGACTCCACCCATGCACATTAACACTGACTGACTCCACCCATGCACATTAGCACTGACTGACTCCACCCATGCACATTAACACTGACTGACTCCACCCATGCACATTAGCACTGACTGACTCCACCCATGCACATTAGCACTGACTGACTCCACCCATGCACATTAGCACTGACTGACTCCACCCATGCACATTAGCACTGACTGACTCCACCCATGCACATTAGCACTGACTGACTCCACCCATGCACATTAGCACTGACTGACTCCACCCATGCACATTAGCACTGACTGACTCCACCCATGCACATTAGCACTGACTGACTCCACCCATGCACATTAACACTGACTGACTCCACCCATGCACATTAGCACTGACTGACTCCACCCATGCACATTAGCACTGACTGACTCCACCCATGCACATTAGCACTGACTGACTCCACCCATGCACATTAGCACTGACTGACTCCACCCATGCACATTAGCACTGAGGTCTAACCCTTTCACCGTTTTGTATTTTTCTAGGAAACTTGAACCAGCAAATCAACATTACAATTTTTTTAAATATATTATCTTCATTAACTCCTAAACAAATATATTAATAGAAAGCTGTGAGCCTAATGAGCATAATTGTGTGATTTTGGTTCCCAAGCAACTAATTGCCAAGGTTTTACATGTGGTTATTCATTTGCAGTTTGAACTTTTAACTTATTTGCATGAAGCAACTCTTCTTTCCACTTTACAATAAAATGTAAGTATATTGTGGGCATGATCAATGTTGTGGGTGTGATCAATGTTGTGGGTGTGATCAATGTTGTGGGTGTGATCAATGTTGTGGGTGTGATCAATGTTGTGGGTGTGATCAATACTGTGGATGTGATTAATGTTGTGGGTGTGATCAATGTTGTGGGTGTGATCAATACTGTGGGCATGATCAATGTTGTGGGTGTGATCAATGTTGTGGGTGTGATCAATATTGTGGGTGTGATCAATGTTGTGGGTGTGATCAATACTGTGGATGTGATTAATGTTGTGGGTGTGATCAATACTGTGGGCATGATCAACGTTGTGGGTGTGATCAATGTTGTGGGTATGATCAATGTTGTGGGTGTGATCAATGTTGTGGGTGTGATCAATACTGTGGGTGTGATCAATACTGTGGGCGTGATCAATACTATAGGGTGATCAATACTGTGGGTGTGATCAACACTGTGGGTGTGATCAACACTATGGGGTGATCAATACTGTGGGTGTGATCAATGTTGTGGGTGTGATCAATGTTGTGGGTGTGATCAATGTTGTGGGTGTGATCAATACTGTGGGCATGATCAATGTTGTGGGTGTGATCAATACTGTGGGCATGATCAATGTTGTGGGTGTGATCAATGTTGTGGGCATGATCAACGTTGTGGGTGTGATCAATGTTGTGGGTGTGATCAATGTTGTGGGTGTGATCAATGTTGTGGGTGTGATCGATGTTGTGGGTGTGATCAATACTGTGGGTGTGATCAATGTTGTGGGCAGGATCAATACTGTGGATGTGATCAATGTTGTGGGCAGGATCAATGTTGTGGGCATGATCAATGTTGTGGGTGTGATCAATGTTGTGGGCATGATCAATGTTGTGGGTGTGATCAATGTTGTGGATGTGATCGATGTTGTGGGTTTGATCAATACTGTGGGTGTGATCAATGTTGTGGGCATGATCAATGTTGTGGGTGTGATCAATGTTGTGGGTGTGATCAATGTTGTGGGTGTGATCAATACTGTGGGTGTGATAAATACTGTGGGTGTGATCAATGTTGTGGGCATGATCAATGTTGTGGGCATGATCAATGTTGTGGGCGTGATCAATACTGTGGGTGTGATCAATACTGTGGGTGTGATCAATACTGTGGGTGTGATCAATACTGTGGGTGTGATCAATACTGTGGGTGTGATCAATACTGTGGGTGTGATCAATACTGTGGATGTGATCAATGTTGTGGGCAGGATCAATGTTGTGGGTGTGATCAATACTGTGGGTGTGATCAATACTGTGGGTGTGATCAATACTGTGGGTGTGATTAATACTGTGGGTGTGATCAATACTGTGGGTGTGATCAATGTTGTGGGCGTGATCAATACTGTGGGTGTGATCAATGCTGTGGACATAATGCTGTGGGCGTGATCAATGCTATGGGCGTGATCAATATTGTGGGTATGATCAATGCTGTGGGTGTGATCAATGCTGTGGGCGTGATCAATACTATAGGGTGATCAATACTGTGGGTGTGATCAACACTGTGGGTGTGATCAACACTATGGGGTGATCAATACTGTGGGTGTGATCAATACTGTGGGTGTGATCAATACTGTGGGTGTGATCAATACTGTGGGCGTGATCAATACTATAGGGTGATCAATACTGTGGGTGTGATCAACACTGTGGGTGTGATCAACACTATGGGGTGATCAATACTGTGGGTGTGATCAATACTGTGGGCGTGATCAATGCTGTAGGTGTGATCAATACTGTGGGTGTGATCAATACTGTGGGTGTGATCAATGCTGTAGGTGTGATCAATACTGTGGGTGTGATCAATATTGTGGGTGTGATCAATGCTGTGGGTGTGATCAATGCTGTAGGTGTGATCAATACTGTGGGTGTGATCAATATTGTGGGTATGATCAATGCTGTGGGCGTGATCAATACTGTGGGCGTGATCAATACTATAGGGTGATCAATACTGTGGGTGTGATCAACACTATGGGGTGATCAATACTGTAGGCGTGATCAACACTGTGAGCGTAATCAACACTGTGAGCGTGATCAACACTATGGGGTGATCAATAATTTAAAATCAGGAAATGCCCCAGACAATCAGACTTGAGAGTTCACATGATCACCAGAGAAGTTCATCTAGCTATGTATCTCAAATCTGTGCTAGAATTACTGTTGCATTAACGAGACGTTATTGGACATTAAATATATCATCACTATAAGTGTATCTCTACTTACGTTATTCAACATGCACTCCTGTCTTATCTCACTGTCCGTAACTCTCCACAACCTCAAGTAATCCCCAGCAGTAGCCAGCAAGTCAGGGAGTTGGCCCACCTAACACACACACACACACACACACATTAATACTAGTAGCTGCTCCAACAGCCTCCCATTTGTTTCCTAGTCATATTTCTACTAGTTCCTAGTTTGTTACTTGCTCACTGCGAATATGACAATAGGAATCAAGCAGATATGACTAGGGAACAAATGGGAACCTAGCATATGACTAGGAAACAAATGGGAACCTAACATATGACTAGGGAACAAATGGGAACCTAACATATGACTAGGGAACAAATGGGAACCTAGCATATGACTAGGGAACAAATGGGAACCTAGCATATGACTAGGGAACAAATGGGAACCTAACATATGACTAGGGAACAAATGGGAACCTAACATATGACTAGGGAACAAATGGGAACCTAACATATGACTAGGGAAGAAATGGGAACCTAACATATGACTAGGGAAGAAATGGGAACCTAGCATATGACTAGGGAACAAATGGGAACCTAGCATATGACTAGGGAACAAATGGGAACCTAAGCATATAACTAGGGAACAAATGGGAACCTAGCATATGACTACGGAACAAATGGGAACCTAACATATGACTAGGGAACAAATGGGAACCTAGCATATGACTAGGGAACAAATGGGAACCTAACATATGACTAGGGAACAAATGGGAACCTAGCATATGACTTGGGAACAAATGGGAACCTAACATATGACTAGGGAACAAATGGGAACCTAGCATATGACTAGGGAACAAATGGGAACCTAACATATGACTAGGGAAGAAATGGGAACCTAACATATGACTAGGGAACAAATGGGAACCTAGAATATGACTAGGGTACAAAAGGGAACCTAACATATGACTAGGGAACAAATGGGAACCTAAGCATATAACTAGGGAACAAATGGGAACCTAGCATATGACTACGGAACAAATGGGAACCTAACATATGACTAGGGAACAAATGGGAACCTAGCATATGACTAGGGAGCAAATGGGAACCTAACATATGACTAGGGAACAAATGGGAACCTAGCATATGACTAGGAAACAAATGGGAACCTAGCATATGACTAGGAAACAAATGGGAACCTAGCATATGACTAGGGAACAAATGGGAACCTAGCATATGACTAGGGAACAAATGGGAACCTAACATATGACTAGGGAACAAATGGGAACCTAGCATATGACTAGGGAACAAATGGGAACCTAGCATATGACTAGGGAACAAATGGGAACCTAACATATGACTAGGGAACAAAATGACTAGGGAACAAAAGGGAACCTAACATATGACTAGGGAACAAATGGGAACCTAGCATATGACTAGGGTACAAAAGGGAACCTAACATATGACTAGGGAACAAATGGGAACCTAAGCATATAACTAGGGAACAAATGGGAACCTAGCATATGACTACGGAACAAATGGGAACCTAACATATGACTAGGGAACAAATGGGAACCTAGCATATGACTAGGGAGCAAATGGGAACCTAACATATGACTAGGGAACAAATGGGAACCTAGCATATGACTAGGAAACAAATGGGAACCTAGCATATGACTAGGAAACAAATGGGAACCTAGCATATGACTAGGGAACAAATGGGAACCTAGCATATGACTAGGGAACAAATGGGAACCTAACATATGACTAGGGAACAAATGGGAACCTAGCATATGACTAGGGAACAAATGGGAACCTAACATATGACTATAAATGGGGGAACAAATGGGAACTAGCATATGACTAGGACTAGGGACAAATGGGAACCTAGCATATGACTAGGAACAATGGGAAATATGGGGAACAAATGGGAACCTAACATATGACTAGGGAACAAATGGGAACCTAGCATATGACTAGGGAACAAATGGGAACCTAGCATATGACTAGGGAACAAATGGGAACCTAACATATGACTAGGGAACAAATGGGAACCTAGCATATGACTAGGGAACAAATGGGAACCTAACATATGACTAGGGAACAAAATGACTAGGGAACAAAAGGGAACCTAACATATGACTAGGGAATAAAATGGGAACCTAACATATGACTACGGAATAAAATGGGAACCTAGAATTGTGACATTAGGGAACAAATGGGAACCTAGAGTATGGCATTAGAGAACAAATGGGAACCTAGAATATGACATTACAAAACAAATGGGAACCTAGAAAATGACATTACAGAACAAATGGAAACCTAGAGTATGGCATTAGAGAACAAATGGGAACCTAGAGTATGGCATTAGAGAACAAATGGGAACCTAGAGTAAGGCATTTGAGAACAAATGGAAACCTAAAGTATGACAAGAGAATAAATGGGAACCTAATTATGACATTAGAGAACAAATGGGAACCAAGAAGCTAGTATTGGGGAAAGGCAACAGTGAACATTTTTTACAACTGAAGTATTTTACAGTATAGAAGTTTTCAGGAAGTTCTCAGCATAACCATATACCAAGAGATCAAGATTTGTGTGATAGTGTGGTTTTGGTTACTAAGCAACCAACTGTAAGTCATTATCACCTTTAAAGTACTAACTACTGTACAATCTGATTGGTCTACTTAGTGTTATTGAATAAGTCATACTGGTGCTGTGTTAGCAATATCACTGTAATCCACCAACAAAATGGTGTACACTGGAGGTCTCAAATAAAAGCTACATTGCTTTTAAAAAAGGTCTCCAAGTCAAATGCTCGTCACGTACTAGAACTGAATCTCTCCAAGCTATCGTCATTACAGAATTCTGAGTATTCATCTTGTCTGGCTATCCGCTGGCTTCCTTGCAGATATGTACCTCCAGAATATGTAGCGACGTCATCTTCCGCTTCAGGGCTGCTATCACCAGACACAGCAAGCAATCAAAAATGATTGACAAAAAGATGGAAAACTCTCACCCACAATAGCCATCCAGCCATGTTGAAATTTGACTGGATGGTAACCGTAGCAACCTAGGCATACTGTTAACAATATTTTCTTTACTTGCTTGTGGCATAGTTTCACTGACACCATAAGACATCTATTGTGTTCCCTAATCCACCAACACTGGTCTAGCACCCCAATCAGGACTGGTCTGACAACCCTATCAAGACCTGGTCTAGCACCCTTATCAAAACCTGGTCTGGCACTCCTATCAGAACCTGGTCTAGCACTCCTATCAGAACCTGGTCTGGCACTCCTATCAGAACCTGGTCTAGCACTCCTATCAGAACCTGGTCTGGCACTCCTATCAGAACCTGGTCTGGCACTCCTATCAGAACCTGGTCTAGCACTCCTATCAGAACCTGGTCTGGCACTCCTATCAGAACCTGGTCTGGCACTCCTATCAAGATCTGGTCTGGCACTCCTATCAAGATCTGGTCTGGCACTCCTATCAGAACCTGGTCTGGCACTCCTATCAGAACCTGGTCTGGCACTCCTATCAGAACCTGGTCTGGCACTCCTATCAGGATCTAGTATAGCATCCCAATCCGGACCTAATCTGGCACCCCAATGAGGACCTGGTATAGCACCGCAATCAGGACCTGGTCAGGCACTCCAATCTGGACCTAGTCTAGACTCCAAATTACCTGGTCTAGACTCAAAAATACTGCAATGTTTACCTGATCTGGTACCCACATCATTTTAGTGGGAGGATACGGATGTTCAAACGAAGCTCTCATCACAAAGTCCCCTCTGTCTTCATCCAACTGAATGACCTGCACTTTGTTTCTGTAATCTTCTATAAAACTGCCAATTGCTATTCGAAACCTTTTATCCTTTCTTACACTCCAATTCATAGCATACACAGTCCACGGTGCTAAATACTTATATATTTCTTTCTTTTTTGTATCACTTGGTCTGTCCCGAGCCATTTGTCGAGAGTTTCCTATAGGCAATTGACTAGAGTGGACGGACACTCCTACTCCAGGAAGAGTCGCCATTTTATCTCTTTGGTGTTTGTTTACACGTACTTTTGGTAAAGATCGCTATATATGGGTAACGATACTGTACCGAATGTGTTATTCTAACAATTATATTTTTTGGTGTTCGTTATACTGAGCCAATGTTATCAAACAGTTCACATTTCACAACCATAATTCAAGGATTTCTAACAAACAGGTAAGTAGACTGAGTGGTGAATGAAACAAAAAAAAATTCTGACATTTCACATAAAAAGAGAGATGAAAATTTATATAGAGCATTACAAAAGAAACATAAATAGAAGAAGGAAGGAATCAGTCATTATAGAACACTGGCTCTGTCTAGAAACATAAGACAATAACAATACATAATATTCAGTGGCTTAAAAAACTAAGAAATAAATTAAGACCAGTTTAAAAGGAATTATGTTGAAGTACCACAAGATAATACACAAGGTAATGGTGACCAATGAGACAGAATGGAGACCAGTGAGACAGAATGGCGACCATTTCTAACAAACAGGTAAGTAGACTGAGTGGTGAATGAAACAAAAAAAATTCTGACATTTCACATAAAAAGAGAGATGAAAATTTATATAGAGCATTACAAAAGAAACATAAATAGAAGAAGGAAGGAATCAGTCATTATAGAACACTGGCTCTGTCTAGAAACATAAGACAATAACAATACATAATATTCAGTGGCTTAAAAAACTAAGAAATAAATTAAGACCAAAAAGGAATTATGTTGAAGTACCACAAGATAATACACAAGGTAATGGTGACCAATGAGACAGAATGGTGACCAGTGAGACAGAATGGAGACCAGTGAGACAGAACGGTGACCAGTGAGACAGAATGGGGACCAGTGAGACAGAATGGAGACCAATGAGACAGAATGGTGACCAGTGAGACAGAATGGAGACCAGTGAGACAGAATGGAGACCAGTGAGACAGAATGGTGACCAGTGAGACAGAATGGAGACCAGTGAGACAGAATGGTGACCAGTGAGACAGAATAGAGACCAGTGAGACAGAATGGTGACCAGTGAGACAGAATGGAGACCAGTGAGACAGAATGGTGACCAGTGAGACAGAATGGAGACCAGTGAGACAGAATGGAGACCAGTGAGACAGAATGGTGACCAGTGAGACAGAATGGAGACCAGTGAGACAGAATGGTGACCAGTGAGACAGAATGGAGACCAGTGAGACAGAATGGTGACCAGTGAGACAGAATGGAGACCAGTGAGACAGAATGGTGACCAGTGAGACAGAATGGAGACCAGTGAGACAGAATGGAGACCAGTGAGACAGAATGGAGACCAGTGAGACAGAATGGTGACCAGTGAGACAGAATGGAGACCAGTGAAACAGAATGGTGACCAGTGAAACAGAATGGTGACCAGTGAGACAGAATGGAGACCAGTGAGACAGAATGGGGACCAGTGAGACAGAATGGAGACCAGTGAGAGAGAATGGTAACCAGTGAGACAGAATGGAGACCAGTGAGACAGAATGGCGACCAGTGAGAGAGAATGGGGACCAGTGAAACAGAATGGTGACCAGTGAGACAGAATGGTGACCAGTGAGACAGAATGGCGACCAGTGAGACAGAATGGTAACCAGTGAGACAGAATGGGAACCAGTGAGACAGAATGGAGACCAGTGAGACAGAATGGAGACCAGTGAGACAGAATGGTAACCAGTGAGACAGAATGGAGACCAGTGAGACAGAATGGAGACCAGTGAGACAGAATGGAGACCAGTGAGATAGAATGGAGACCAGTGAGAGAGAATGGGGACCAGTGAAACAGAATGGTGACCAGTGAGATAGAATGGAGACCAGTAAGACAGAATGGTGACCAGTGAGACAGAATGGCGACCAGTGAGACAGAATGGAGACCAGTGAGATAGAATGGAGACCAGTGAGAGAGAATGGGGACCAGTGAAACAGAATGGTGACCAGTGAGACAGAATGGTGACCAGTGAGACAGAATGGCGATCAGTGAGACAGAATGGTGACCAGTGAGACAGAATGGCGACCAGTGAGACAGAATGGCAACCAGTGAGACAGAATGGGAACCAGTGAGACAGAATGGAGACCAGTGAGACAGAATGGAGACCAGTGAGACAGAATGGTAACCAGTGAGACAGAATGGAGACCAGTGAGACAGAATGGAGACCAGTGAGATAGAATGGAGACCAGTGAGAGAGAATGGGGACCAGTGAAACAGAATGGTGACCAGTGAGATAGAATGGAGACCAGTAAGACAGAATGGCGACCAGTGAGACAGAATGGTAACCAGTGAGACAGAATGGGAACCAGTGAGACAGAATGGAGACCAGTGAGACAGAATGGAGACCAGTGAGACAGAATGGTAACCAGTGAGACAGAATGGAGACCAGTGAGACAGAATGGAGACCAGTGAGACAGAATGGAGACCAGTGAGATAGAATGGAGACCAGTGAGAGAGAATGGGGACCAGTGAAACAGAATGGTGACCAGTGAGATAGAATGGAGACCAGTAAGACAGAATGGTGACCAGTGAGACAGAATGGCGATCAGTGAGACAGAATGGGGACCAGTGAGACAGAATGGGGACCAGTGAAATAAAGCTAGGGCATACGGGAATTACACATTTCAGTGGGGAGAAATGTGCTAGAATTTGTACTCAGATGAAATGACTCACTGGTTCATAGTGCGGTTCATCATCATCATTGTCATCATCTTCATCTGAAGAACCACCTTTACTAGGAGTAGGGTAGCTGTAGGGATATGGCTCTGTGGGCGGAGTTTGAGACTCATCTTCCCAGTCTTCTTGAATCTCATAGTCATGATTCACTGGTCCTTCAACCAGAGTTGAAGCCATACCCACACCACTACAAACACACACACACACCACAAATCCACCAATAATCACACAGCACATGATATGTTTATGTTTTAAGTGTAATTGGGAAGTACAAAAACACATGTATGTAAAACTAGTTCAAACACAACAACAAAGTTCATAAAAAAAATTCTTCCAAGATGTACATGAAGTTTATCCTTGCAAATGAACAAACAGACGCTATGATAAAACTACTTTCAAGATGTACTTGAAGTTGAGTATATTAGTGCTTACAACATGAAATAACAACTGCTATGAGCACAGGACGAAACACTAGCTGAGTACCCAGTAGCCACACCCATCATCTAATAGCCACACCCACCCAGGTTACTCTTCTTACCTAGTTGCCCCTCCCCCTCCTCTCTCGTCATCAGCCAGAGCAGCACTCAGAGTGTCATAACAACTGATGCACACACGTAGAGGCTTGACAGACTGGTAGGGGAGAAGGAACTTCCTGTTGGAGCATCCTGCACAAACTACAGCCCCACATTTCCTACAATGATGCTACACACACACACACACACACACACACACATATTAACACCTCCCTCACACTGCACTGACTTACTCTTCTGTTGAGGGGTGTAAACTTTGTCTTGAGACAATGCATGCAAGTGGAGGCATCACTGTCTGGGACCCACACGGCCGCATGCTCCTGGGCAGGCTTCTTGTTCGCTAATCACACACACATTCACACATGTATATATTAGCACATACATTGTAATGCATGAACCACACACCCAGCAACCATGACAACCATATGCCTAGCAACCACGACTCACTCCTTGCCAGCAGATCCACGACACATTTGTTTATATGAGCCATCCACTCCGCCTTCTCTGTGGGCGTGGCAGCAAATACTGCAAACGACTTCTTGGGAGATATCACTTGCCACCCATTCCTCCAGGCTGTATGTTTGTATATGTGTTAGTGTGCATGAACATGAAAAAACGATCTTTCTAATGCATATTGCACAAGTAGCAACAGAATGTATGTGTGTGAGTATGCATGTGTGTGTGCATACATGTGTGTATGCAGTACATACATGTGAATGTGTATGCATACATGTGTATGTGTGCAGTACATATGTGTGTGCATGTGTTTACTTACGTCCATCATTCTCTAGAGACTGTAGTTTCACATCTTCCAGAGGTAGCACGTGCTGTTTATTATACTAACACAAACACATGCAAAACTCACTCATGTGTGTGTATGTGTGTGTGTGCATGTACGGCAATGGCAGCTTACTTTTCTCTTATCCAATACGATATTCCCATATACTAAGATGTCATTGAAAAGAAAGAATTGCCTCGGCTTGGCTTTCTTACGACACAGTTTAGTGAGAACACCCTCACCCACTAGGACACGTCCCGGTTTTGCTAAAGGCTGACACACAAACATACACAACATACGCTACTATAGCATACAGCTTGAATCTCATACTTGACTATTGCAGTCCAATGCAACACATACTTCTAAGTTGCAATTATAAACAATAAACACATTCCAATCATGTGAATCTTTTTTTAAAACAACTTTAAATAGGTTTCACTAAAACTACGCCTATTTATGCTCAAGGTAGGTTTGACAAGGAAACATCCTAGAAAATAAATATGCTGGCAACATGTTCACTTAGACCCCACACAACTCAGTCTCAGCACGCCCACTCACTCGGTCCTAACACGCCCACTCATTCGATCCCCAGCATACCAACTCACTCCCTCAGTTTAAACATGCCCACTCACTCAACTGGTCTCAACCCATCTGGTCTCAACACATTATCCCGGTCTCAACACAGTATTATCCCGGTCTCAACACATTATCCCGGTCTCAACCCATTATCCCAATCTCAACACATTGTCCCGGTCTCAACACATTGTCCTGGTCTCAATCCATTGTCCCGGTCTCAATCCATTGTCCCGGTCTCAACACATTGTCCTGGTCTCAATCCATTGTCCCGGTCTCAATCCATTGTCCCGGTCTCAATCCATTGTCCCGGTCTCAATCCATTATCCTGGTCTCAACCCATTACCCCAATCTCAACACATTATCCCGGTCTCAACACATTATCCCAATCTCAACACACCCGGTCTCAACACATTGTACCTGTCAAAAAATGTATTCTCATAAAAGTTAGGATCAATCAAGTTTTTTCCAGCGCACCAGCCTAACTAGAAATTTTTAACATGGTAGCGAGCAGGACAGTAGATACGGGGTGTGGCTAAAGTGTGCTCAATTAGATGTGGGTGTGGCTAAAGTGTGCTCAATTAGATATGGGTGTGGCTAAAGCATGCTCAATCAATGAAGCACCTGCTTTTATGTCGCCAAAATCTTGCAGTGGGCCTGCAAATCACAGCTTCCCCTCTAAGCTGCAAATAAACAGACCCCTCTAAGCTATGGCAGACAGCTGCATCTCTTAGCTTCCTGAAGCCCTTACTTGACTGCTCACATTATTAGAGAATGCATTACTAATGGCTGCTGCTGCTACTACTACACTTACCATGCCATTGGACCCAAAGCACTGTTCCACTACACGAATTCTCCGTGTGTTAGCCTCAGTGTGCACTACACGCATACACACAGTCACCTTAATCACTCCAGCATCCTCTCCTCCACCCCAACTAACTTCCCAGTACGTACCTAGTCGGTCCACCATGTCTTACACTAGTTGAGGAGCACACAGAAAAGGTAGCTCCACTAGTTCAAAGGGGACTCTCACTTCCACCAGTTCCACCTTTGTCTGAATAAATAACCTTGCGGTACAGTATGCAGTTGTCAGCAAAATGGGCGGGTCTCGCTATTATTGATCATGTGATATCCTGTGCTATATAAGTTCGACAACCATTTCCACATCTCTACTAATTTCAGCCGCACCATAATAGGGAGTTCATCAAGCGTTAGTGCTCACGTGATCCGAGGTAGAAGGAAGAAATTTTGATTTGTGCAAAGTATTATACTTGGCAGTACTGTATTATAATAATTATGTATGTATATATTTATCACCTTCTAGGACAGCTCTTTGATATCTATTGTTGACATCTGCTTGAACAAAAGCTTACTACAATTAAAAAATCTAGCTGTTGTGCTATTCCCCAATTCATAGGTACAACCAATGCTTGACATCGGTAATGTATTGCTAATGTTGCTCCAGTTAATGGTTGTATTTTACCTTACCTTCATAGAAGGATCAACAGAACAGAGCAGCAGCTTTTTTTCAAATTAGCTCAAGTTTATAAAAAAAAATTCCACTTGTTGTGGTGAAGTACATACACTCCATGCTAGATATCTTCAATCGATCTGGCAAGCTAATAAATTTATTTTATATGCATGGCAATCTTTGGTACCACCTTGTGACACTCGCAAAATAACCCGAAATTTGATGTAACTTCATGTGTTTGTTTCCAATTGGTTCAGAGGTCAATTAGCTTTTTACTTATTTATTATCATAGAATCAAAATATATTTTTATTTATGTATGATTTATGTTCACTGGAGTGTAATAAATAGACCAAGGTAAATCACAGGTCCACTTACAGAGTGGTAAAGTTTCACTTCTTTTCTTTTTTTAAACTAACTACATGCTATTGCATAATAGTCTGCAGCTGTCCTATATGCATGGTATAGTTAGAACACATGCAGATCTCTGCATTTATAGAGCAAGTTACTAGAGCTTTGTCTTGGACCAATTTGCTACAGTCTAACGGACCCAAGTTGCTTTGACGGCTGTCCTGCTGTTCCATGAAACAAAACAATCATCATACAATAGAAATAAGAAACTATAGCCACTTCAGATACTTACAATGTAGACCATGTGATCAATGTTTGTTATGTAGACAAGGAAATTTGTTGAATGTCTATCCCAAAAACTATATGAGAAATCCCTGATATTCTTTTGCAGTCCATGCCGTGATCATGTCAATAAACTTGACGATGAAAGGAAAAAAACAATGTGTTCTTGCCAGATTGCAATATATAGTGCTTTATCAGTTCAAGTAGAGTGGCAGCACTAGCTGATGCAAATGAAGCAACTAGTTCTAGTAGAGTGGCAGCACTTTTGATAATCGTAGATGGAAGTTGAAGGACAATACTACATTGATCATAGACTGGGATAAAGAGCATATGACACAGGTACAGAGGAGGACAGCTCTTACTAAGAAAGATGGTTGCGAAACTGGATGACCTCTCAAAGATGTAAGTGCAAGAGAAATGGTCTTAGTATATGGTCCTGACTGTATCTGCAACAACTGCTCCAATAATTCTACTCTAGTAGATTCTACTCTAGTGGATTCTTCAAATTCTGAGTCTGAAAATTAGACATACAAGTTGATGTGGTAGATATTGTGAAATATGTATTTGGTGACTCGGATTATATGAATGATGATGATTAATTTGATTTGAACTGATGTACCACATTATTTTTACTGTCTCCTTTTTATGTATATTGTGTATATTGCATTGAGCTGAGAGAAATTACACAGAAAGCAGGGGATTTTTAAGTGATTTTATTACCCAGCTTAAGTCATGTGGTATTAAATGTGATAATTATTTGAAACACACAATAACCACAAACAATTTTTGCAGCTAATTACACACTATAATAAAGTTTAACCTATAGCCAACAATTTTGTTGATATAGCTTGATATACAATATATATTAGATATAATAAAGTTTAACATTTAGCCAACAATTTTGTTGATATAGCTTGATATACAATATATATTAGATATGATAAAGTTTAACATTTTTTTTAGCCAACAATTTGTTGATATAGCTCGATATAAAAAAAAAAAAACCTGTATAGGAAATTCTTTGAAGGAATAATTTTCAACTCCCCGCTCAGAGAGAATTTGCATTAAATCATATTGTAGACCTTATATAAAATTCACCATGGAACTAGAAGAAACAAGTATGCAAACATTTCTCGACTGCTTTTAGGAGAAAGTGATGATTTGCTTACTTTCATTGTTTTACAGAAAGATAGCTACCTTCTACCTTTCAATTCATGCTAATTGAAGGTGTTTGTATCAGAAATGACTAGAGGTAACTATAAACATGAGTAAAAACTTGAAAGCAACACCTACACAAAGTACTTCAAAGTTATAGAGGTACTTTCCAGAGACAAAAAGGTTTAGCTAGTTCTTCATACTCCTGCATACACTGCAGAATTGAAGACTGATTCACGACTTATATCAATTATTGTCATACTATTATGTTCACATGACTAATATAATCCACAAAATATTCTCAGAAGTAGCTATGAGAAAGCTCTTCACAAAGACACTTCACAACTGCTTGTTATTGTGTTATAGTGGCTAGTGAGGGTCATCTTTAATGGTGTATACATGCAGTTTTATTGAGAACAACTCATAATTTGGTATATTTAACAATAAAATACTGTTGCTGGTGTTGGCTTCATTAAATGGAGCTAGCATGCTGGGAACTGAATTTTGACCATTAAATGTATAGGTAAGTATTTTGCTCTGGTTGATATAATCAACCAAAATGTTCATAGCAAGCCTGTAAAGGCTATTCAAATACTTACTTCATTAGGAAGCTTTGCTAATGGTGGTAAAAGCACATATTATATTGGTGCAGAATGACTTGCTGGAGAGTTATAAAGCTAGGAAAAAATACGACCAAAAGTGAGCTCAAAATATACCGCAGGTAAAACCGCACGCCAATTCTTTACTTCCGGTCAAAAGTGGCGTTGGACTGATAAAAACTAAATTATTACTGCTGTTGTTATTTTTATTATTATTATTATTACTATTATTATTATTATTATTATTATTTACTTGACTGGCCATTTTCCATGCCATTTTCTAATGATGAGGTGCTCTGCCTTATCTTGGCGGCGACTAGCTAAAGTAATGAGGGCTCTTTCAGATAAAAGTGGGCTGGTAGGATACCACCAGTCGAGCTACCCCTAAATCCGCCCCTGACTTCCCATTTTTACCAGGTTTCGATTTGCCCCGCCCTCTTTTCTAGTAAAAAAAAAAACAAAAAAAAATTAATCAACTTCGCACTCACCCGAGGCTGCCGAGGATACTTGTTTTGGTCGCTTGGACATAATTTCATGCATTTTTAATGCACGGGGGCCGTTAAAAAGAATATAGCTATTTAAAATGAAAGTAATTTTCTGTCTTCTTTGTGTTTTGTTATCGTATGGGAGGTGTCAACTTCCATGTATACTTTACGGATTGGATTCTCCTAATATTCAATGTCTACAAAACAAAGAGGTTTTCCATGTTATAACTGACAGTGAATCAGCTTGGATGATAGAGTTCTATGCCCACTGGTGTCCTCATTGCCAGAACTTTGCTAAGCCATTCAAATCACTAGCCAACTCACTGCTGGACTGGTCTCCAGTAGTAAAAGTTGGTGTGTTTGATTGTGCACAGTCTTACCAACACTACATCATTTGCCAGAAATTTCACATTAGAGGCTTTCCCACAATCAGATTCTTTCGTCCACATGATACTACACCCCTGCGTTATGATTTGAAGCTAGAAGGTGTTCGAGGCCACAGAGAAATAAAGTATCAGTTGATCCTTCACCTTATGTCTGTGTTCCCCAAGCCAAATCATTGGCCTAACTTGGGATTTAAAGAGACTAATATTATTCTAAAGAGCCAACAACCAAGGGTACTGGTGTTTGAAGACAACACACAATTATTAAGTGATGGCACAGGATTTCTTGGAGCAGTATTAGCCCTGGATTTTATGAAGTTACCAAAAATAAAGATATTTAGAATATCAGCTACCAATAAAGAAATGGTTGGGGAATATAATGTGTCAAAATTCCCTTCAGTTATTGTGGTTAAAGAAAATGATATTTGTCATGTACAAGATGAACCTCAAGAAGAGCTGGAGGAAAGAATACTTGATTGTATCTATGGTTAAAATTTTGTACACTAAAAAATGGGGTTTCTAAAAATTGCACGACTTTAGTTTATATCGCACGCGCTGTTGTAACTGCGCCGGCCACACCCAACGAAATTGATACGGCGACGATATATACCAACTTTATTGCGGGGGTGGGATACCCAAGCGCTAGATAGAGTTAAGAGTGGGATAAGTGTGAATAACAGTTATGAGGAGTGGTTAGTCAGTCTTCTCACCCATGGAGAATAAAAGGTTTCAGGCCAGCTCGGAAGGTGCGGACGGGGCGACAAAAGTGCCAAGAAACTGGCTAGGCAGGAAGAAAAATTCAGAGTTTGTATTCCGTCCGCTCAAACTCAAGTTTAAAGTGAAGGAGTTGGAACAGCTTTATAATAGCTATGTATACAGACAAAAACAGAAATTGTTACTCATTGCTTGCGTTCTAGTAGCAGCTCTCTCTGGAATAATTTTGCTAGTTTATCTTATACAGAGAAAGGTAAGAGAAACTACACCCCTTGGCTCACTCTTGCAGTGAACAAGTGTTTGTGTGTGTGTGTGTGTGTGTGTGTTATAGCAATATAGCTAGTATATATAATGCATCTACACTGCCTTTTCTCTTCATTAGTGGGGGTAAGGTTGACTATTCTCATATCTAATTATGGGATAGAAATAGTAGAGCTGCAGTGTCTAATTTTTTAACAATGCAAGTTAAGGAAGAATGATGTTATATGAGATAAGTGAAGTACACAAAATAGTAAGTACATATATAGAAGTGAATAATAGGACTAGTGTGTGTGTGTATGTGTGTACGTGTGTGGGCCCCTCCATTGGAAAATGTTGTGTAGCTAACTCTAGGGTGGTATAGCTAACTCTAGGGTGGTATAGCTAACTCTAGGGTGGTATAGCTAATTCTAGGGTGGTATAGCTAACTCTAGGGTGGTATATCTAACTCTAGGTGGTATAGCTAACTCTAGGGTGGTATAGCTAACTCTAGGGTGGTATAGCTAACTCTAGGGTGGTATATCTAACTCTAGGTGGTATAGCTAACTCTAGGGTGGTATATCTAACTCTAGGGTGGTATAGCTAACTCTAGGGTGGTATAGCTAACTCTAGGGTGGTATAGCTAACTCTAGGGTGGTATAGCTAACTCTAGGGTGGTATAGCTAACTCTAGGGTGGGTGTAGCTGACTCTAGCGTGGTATAGCTAACTCTAGGGTGGTATAGCTAACTCTCAGGTGGTATGGCTAACTCTAGGGTGAGTATAGCTAACTCTAGGGTGGTATAGCTAACTCTAGGGTGAGTATAGCTAACTCTAGGGTGGTGTATCTAACTCTAGGGTGGTATAGCTAACTCTAGGGTGGTATAGCTAACTCTAGGGTGGTATAGCTAACTCTAGGGTGGTATAGCTAACTCTAGGGTGGTATAGCTAACTCTAGGGTGGTATAGCTAACTCTAGGGTGGTGTAGCTAACTCTAGGGTGGTGTATCTAACTCTAGGGTGGTATAGCTAACTCTAGGGTGGTATAGCTAACTCTAGGGTGGTATAGCTAACTCAGGCTAGGGTGGGTGTAGCTGACTCTAGCGTGGTATAGCTAACTCTAGGATGAGTATAGCTA
>WLWD01003755.1_pt1 | contig 28827 bp, 15 predicted proteins | sample 6712731 | NCBI WGS metagenome assembly WLWD01 (sample SAMN12718690, study PRJNA576275) | sponge metagenome | isolation source: marine sponge | host: Mycale hentscheli | place: New Zealand: South Island, Marlborough, Capsize Point | collected 2014-11-01
CATTTACAAATGAACCAAAACAAGATGATTTCATAGTTAGATTTTCTTTAGGCTGCACACACAAACACACACACACATCGCACACAATTATATTGGCAACTGCTTCCTTCCCACTTTGAGTATATTTTCTGCATGGGTGGGAGCACAGAAGTGTGCTTGACATAGTACACAGAGCGATGGCGCAACAATGAAGAAAAGTTTTACACCTGACTGTTCAGGTAGTCCAGGGGTCTAGTTAGAAAACTTTTGTTTGGTGGAGGAGTTCAATTAATTTTATTTGTGTGAGGGAAGTTCTAGTAAGCCCATAGAGTGATAGATCATAATTTTGAAGTTAAATGAACTGATTTACAATGGGAAGAGGTTGTTGTTGTTTTTTATAATGGGAGTAATCAGCATGACACTATATGGAGCTAAATGCTATAATTTGGGTTCGGACTAACAGCATATTCTGCACACAGCATGCAATTTCTTGACGGGAAAGCTGAATATTTTAGGGGAGAAAAGCTGGAAAGCTTGAGGGAGAAGACATCTGCTTCCCCCCTAATTAGAACCCTGTGGTCTATTCTGCACTTAATAATCCCCACACTTTATGCTGCTACTGCATGTTTTGTCATTACAATTCCAAAATAAAACCCCGTGGTGTCTTGGTAGTTATGAAAATATTATACTTAAATGGCAGCAGTAGAAAACCAGTAACAGATCTAGTTTACAAAACTTGCTCAAGGCAAAAGTGAACTTAGAGGAGTTTATAGTTTGTTTTGAGTGTAGGTACAGTTAATTATAACTTCCAAAGATAAATCCTGAGGTCTGGATTCAATTGGTGTGCAATTTGGTATACTTAGCCTGGTTCTATAGATAATAAGAGTTGGTCGATCATATTATGTGCCACTCATATTATGGCAAAATATTGCATATTTATTGTGTCCGTACCTGAGTGAATACAATACTCACCTGAAATATGCCCAAAGGAATAAGTTGATGCTTGAGTATGGGATATCTAACCTCCATGTTTGGTAGAAATGTCTTTCACAAACACAAACACGAATCTTTTCGAATAAACAATATTATACTGGAACATGTTCCATTTGTCAATGCCAAAGCAAAAAAAAAAGGGTCATAATTGAAACACAGTTGATTATACTACTTTATTGCCAAAAAAAAAGGATTTTCCCCCACGGAACATAGATATAATGTTATATTGATTCCATAGTATATGCTCACAATAGTGTTTTTAGGTACTAACCATTATGACGATATTACACTGTTGCAACCTCTTGACTTACGAGTTTCCCACCCACCTTCCGTACCTGAACCATCCTACCAACCATGTCAAAGCATTTGCAAATATCGTCAACTGGAGATGTGAGATAGCCTCTTAGAAATATTGCTGTCAACTTCACAAGCTGTTTTACCAAACCTGGTATGAACTGACTGCTTGAAAGTATCAAGCATATAGAGAAAACTGGAATACAGGAAAATTAATTTTTCTGATCGTAAAATATCTTACCGTATCAATGCTTTACTCATGTAATAAGTACTATTGCTATATATTATAGTATGTGTATATTTAGTACGATAAAAAAGTGTTTATAGCATATTGTCAAACAGTACTATACATAACTACATTTTTTTCATTATAATGAACAGAGTATTGCCACTTACAGCTTGTCAATAAATGTCTCATGGGTTTTATTGTTAATTATATTTCTTATTATCATTGAAACACTTGTCCATTTTGTTGGTTACTGACTTGTAATTTTTTACAATTCTTAGTGTCATTATGTTATTTTTTAAGTTGTATACAAAAAATAATTATAAGCATTTAATTTAAACCAATTTTTTTAATCATTTATTTACATTATATATATACCACCACAAACTTTTATAAATAGTCTGAAATGGTTTCCATCAGTCCCTTGCAGTCTCTTTGCTAATCTTTATTAAGACTATTGTCTCCATTATTTACTATCCTTGAAGTATAGCTTGCAGTTTTCTTTTTATAGTTTTTCTTTCACTTTATGTAACTCTCTTCACAACAATTGTTTGTCTTCTTTTTTCACAATATTACAGCTTTTTGAGGCACATCTCCTAATTGAATCTTCGATCTATAATGATGTGTTACTCTCCTTAGACCATCATCAGCATTCTACATTATAAAGTCTCCTTTGGTTTATTATTTGTCTGTAGATTTTCAGTTTATTTAATTTCAATCCTGCAAGCATGGAGCTCCTGTGTATGTATAGAACTGTGCAGACCACCTCAGTAGTCTCACATAGCCAGACCCTTTACCAATTTGCACCTGTGAAAAAGGTCTATGAATAGGGTCTGTGAATACTGACATAGAATAGAGCATAGGCAGCAAATGGTTAAAAGTTTGGGGGGAGGGGAGTAAGAGACAGGCAACATTGTTTTTTAGCAAATATCTCAGACTTCAATCCTGTCTTGGTCTCTTAGCTCAACCATTCTGATGAAAATTGATTTATTATGGGATGATTTTTGTGAATATAGTAGAAAACGCTATAGATATAGTGTTAGTGCAGCAGATAGGGTCGCTGCTATGGATGGTTATCACTGTTGCTAATGCATAGGTGGTGGTTAGCTAGCTAGCAGTTGGTGCTAGAGACTGACAGAGAGTGGCTAATACAACTGTAACACACATCTACTATACTAACTACTGCCTTAGGTTTCTAGAATGAATTCACACAGTCTAATTAATAGTGACCACACACAAGAGACTTGAGTTGGAGGGGGGGGGGGGGGGTGGGGGGGGGGGAGGGGCCTACCCTGCCATTGAGCAGCGTCCTGAGCCCCCACCTTTCCCCTGCCGCTAAGTAAGTACTAATTTATACAAACGCGGAAGTGAGTTATGAATGATATGATGGAGCCAAGTGCTCACGTGGTTGCGCGTAAACGTAAGAAAGTTATCGAGAAAGTTATCAAGAAAGTTATCAAGTAAGTATTGATTTGTATTTCACGACTCTGGTTAAGAGGGAGCGCTGTTTAAGGTAGTGGTGATGCTTATTATGTGTTTGTAGCTAGTGATTTAGCTATAAGATAGATTATTTTCTATTTCCGTTAGTCATCCACTACATTGCTATTTTCTAGTTAATGAAACCCCTTCACTGATGCACTAATCTGTTGAAGTCATATGAAATAGAGATTATACAAGACAGGTAAATTGTAATATATTATTGAGAATTTTTTTCTCTAATTTTTGTTATCTTGATGCTAATTTTTCCGCGCTAAAAATACTAATAATTTTGTGAAGATGAATTTGTACGAGCAACAGGAAGTGTTACTGCCACGCCCATTGGTGGGAGAGTAAACTTTGTAACGTAAGATTAGAGGACTCAAAGAAAAGAAAACTTGAGGAAGACCTAGCTAGAGTCAAGCAGGATATGGAAATAAAGATAACACCAGTAGAAAAAGGGAGAGTGGAATTAGAGAGTTAGCTAGCTAGCAGTTTGTGGGGGAGATAGCTTGAACGCTGCCACCAGAGTTCCAGTCAATTACTCATACGCCAGGAGGGTGGTCTAATTCCCGCCGCGCAGTACAATTTCTAGATTAGAGTTTTAAGTCTAACGAAAATGATATGAGTAACGAGAGCAACGACTAAGAACTGAACTCACACACACGAGGACGAACTATAAATACAAAAATAAGACCACACCTACAATTGACACGAAAAGCTCTAAACATCCTGCTCTAGAGCGTTGGGTTCACGCCTAGAGCTAGCAGGCACATGCACGCACACCAAAGTTCACAAACATACGTACAATAAATCAACACCATTGTTTCTTCTCTTCTCTTTCTTTACTTCTCTTTCTTTCTTCTCTATTTACTTGCGAGTGGTGGCCCCACACAGTTGGTGCTAGAGACCTATAGAGATTGGTTAATACAACTATAACACACATCTACTATACTGACGACTGCCTTAGGTTTTTATGGCGCAGTTGGAATGAATTCACGCAGTCTAACAGTGACCACACACAAGAGACTTGAGTTGAGGGGGAACCTCCTGAGCCCCCACATTTCCCCTATGTAGAGCAGTTGTGCAGCCTACTCCTGCTAATTTGAGCTGGAAAGAACAATGGACAGGCAGTGTGGAGCTCTTAAAAGCATGTGAGAGTCTTGAATACCTTTCAAGAAGTACTATAGTAAGCACAAAATTCTCATATACAGCTTACAATCTCCCATCTTGCTGACGGCGCAAACACAACTCGTAGACAACTGACTACTAATTTATATGAAGCACCAAAGGTGCGAACCCTCAGCGCTATTAAACACTACTTAGCTATTACAATATAATCTCCTTCCAAAAGAATAAACAAACTGTATTTTTATTGAGTTATCAAAACAGCTCGAAATTATTTGCTCACGTGATTATGACGTGACGCTAGGGGGAGTTGCCCATAAAAGCTGGTACCTATGCGGAGTTGAAAGCTTTGCTTTTTCTCAACGAATAGCCCGAAATTAAAAAAAGTAGCACAATAAAATGGTCTTAAATCTTTGTCCTGAGTAACTTCATACCTAAATCAACTGTTAATTGTCTGTAATCTCCAAAATCAGAGCGTGACAGACAGACAGACAGACAGACAAACAGGCAGGACGACTAACCCTCTCGCGCATGCGTGCTGAGGGTTAACAAACACGGAAGTAAGTTATAAATAATGGGGTCCAAGTGCTCACATGAGTTTCAGTTTTGTGGTGTAATAACACAAACCAAAGCCAGTACTTGACGAGAAAGTTTGCAAGTAAGTATTGATTTGTATTTCAGGCTCTAGTTCCAAGGGAGCGCTGGATAAGGTAGTGGTGATGCTTATTATGTGTTTGTAGCTAGTGATTTAACTATAAGATAGATTATTTTTTATTTCCGTTAGTCATTACTACATTGTTATTTTCTAGCTAATGAAACCCCTTCACTGACTCTGTTAAAATGGGGTGTTTAAATAACACCTCGCGAGGTGTTTACTAGGAGTCGCTGTCAGAACACCCCACTTTGAGCCCTTATAACTTATACATCAAACCCAATGAGCATGTATAATTGATAGCTTATATCCTCTAGTTTCAGACAATACGAGGCTTTAAACTGGGGTGTTCAGGCAGCGCCTCTTATTTAACACCAAAACTAACTTCTCCAAACTCCCCATTTATAACAGAGGGAAAAAAACACAAGCCCCGGAAGCGTAGCTACTTCTGTTCAAAAGCTATTAACGGTTTTTATCGCGCCAACTCAACTTGGATATACTTTGTGCGAGCAACAGGAAGTGTTACTGTCTATATAGTAAGATTATTTTTTACTGAAAAGCAAATGTTTATAGCTGAATATTCGTCCTGCCAGGCAACTTCTCCCACCTGTGTACCTTATAAGTAAGCAACTGTAGCATTAGGAAAAATTGTTATTAGCTAGTGATTTATATATAGAACTGAATACAATAAGTAGTCTCCAATATTTTCTTCCCGCTGGCTCATTTTTAAAATTTTTTAGGTATAAGTATGTTTATGTCCAATAATTCTTGATTATTTATTTTTTATGCACTATGTACTAAGAGTTGCAAATAATTATGATCGAAAATATATTTTTTAGGCTATGAATTTTAATTTCCTGTTGCTCCTCCTCCAAATTGGCATTTCCGTTTCAGGGAAATTGGATTTTCTTACTGGCGTGAAAAGAGCGAACACATCGTGTACTGATCATTATTTATACTGCAGTATCAAGGGCTCCTTTTTACTGTGGGAATACAACCGTGACCCTCTCGGTGCATTTCATAAAGATGATGTTGGAGAAGTTTGGTTAGATAAGAGAGCTGAGTACACTTATACTGCAACTTTGCTGTCATCTCAACCTACAAACAATGAAGCAGAGATGGTCTCGATTATTGTGATCTCATTTCATAATGATAGGATTCCTGACAATTTTTCAGTGACCTGTATCAGTAACAGAAACGTTTATACCACTTATTCCCAAGGAGTGTCTTCTGTAAAGAAAAGCGTACAAGATAAAAATATTCATTTGGATTATATTAAGTCGGGCAATATAGTGAACACTAATTTTCTGTCTCACATATTCATATGTGTGGTACACCAAAGGTCACAATTTTTCGAAGTCACTGGACCAACTCTTACTGGACAAATTTTTAGTTTCAACAGATTTAGACGAGCTAGTACAATATTATCTGAGGACAGGAACATGGCTAATGTTCAAGGAATTCTCATGGCTGGAGACAGTTCTGTATTGATTGCACTAGTGATTGTGTCATTAAATGACAGTGTGGAGAGTGTCACCTGCGGGGATTCAAAGAATTTTGTTGATTTGTCTTTAGCGGAGGTAACATCATCTGACAACCGAGTAGTCATAAATAATGGTACAACGGAAACTGAACCAGCAACAGAATCACCAAGTACAAAGGAGTCAACCAACTTTACTATAGCTCCAATGGATGGGCATTTACTGAGTATTATTACACCAATCATCATCATAATACTACTATTGGTGGTAATTTTCGGAGGGCTTATTATTAAGCACAAGTAAGCGTGATTTAATTAATTTTGCAAATACATTGCATGATTTATGTTATGTAGTAAATTTAGACTATTAATTAAATCATTCTGAGTGCACATATTACATATGATATGGTGTACATAGGTGTGGACTTCGTGAATGAACTTTTATCATCAGCTATGTAATAATTCTATTGTCATTAAGATGTTTCTCTTATAACATACCAGTCAACCTGCCGTATAGAATAAGTGGGACAAATTGAAAGGGCCTATTGCATTGCATCTAATTAAAGGTATTTTTTTACACAGTGGCAACTGAACGGTTTTATAGAGAAAAATTGTGTCAAAAGATGAGATAAGCATGACATGGTGACATATATTGGACTGAAAATCGTGAGCGTCACACCAAATTCAGTACGGTTGGCTGTCATAGTCCATAGTCATTGTTATGTCTAAACAAAAGCTCAATTATACAAGTCTGCTCGAATGATATTTTGAAGGTCCACAGGTAAATTCCAGTTCATGCTCCCATGCTCCTCTAGTTAACATCCAATGCTGACTATTGGCTCAAAGTAACACACACGCCTAATAATATCTCATTTTGCTGTGCTATAAATACTACATAGCTGTCCAGTTTTACTGTCAATTGTTCTATCGGTATACCTGGGGAGCCCCACCCTCTTATTGTAGGCATGGCCTATACTCAAAAAAATTATCTACAAAAATCTGAAAACATGCATTTGTGGTAACATCTTGTAGGATATGGGGAGCCTGCATGGGTTAGAAAAGCAAAGCCCCATGCACTGAGTGTGTTCCACTTTTATGACTACAAACATGAAAGACAAGCACAAAGGGGTTCCCTTCAAAGTTTCTAATTCAATAAATTCCACAATTTTGATGAGACATTTCTATTGTCCCAAGAGATGACAAAAGACATTACTAAATAATACTCAAATACAAATTGGTTTATAATGTTTACTATAACTTTTTTCCTGAGTAATTATGTTGGCAATCAATCTGATAAAAAAAACAATGCTTTATGGAATGGAGGACAAAAATGGCGGTATTATAATGGGGAAACACAATGTAATGTACATGACTTTTATTCCAATATCATACTGTTATTGATACCAGGCAATATATTTTGGATTATTTTCATAGATGTTCTATCAATCGAATGGAGATAACCCGAACAGATGCTGCTCCTGCACAGACCGAGTAAGTTGTTACTTTCAACTACTCCCAATTTATTACTAAATTTCAGTATTCTTATTAAAATTACAATTATTAGCAAGCGAACAAAGAAGCAGAAATCTATCAGTGATGATGAGAAATAATTGAGACTAACTACTTTCTGTGGCATTACTTTTTGCTTGATTCAGCTAGGAAGCTCACTTGCTATTTGTACTGAAGCACATCACTTGTTAAATTGCAACCTCAACATAACAATTATATGTGTTTCATGCAAAAAATGAAATTCATTACAGAAAGAATTGACAATTGTATTTGTAGGCATCCGCAAAATCTCTCATTGGAAGATGAAGACTGTTCTTCTTCAGATACTACAAAGCAAGTGTTAATTTAGTTCCACTAATAATTTTACTTTTACATGACATTATATTAACATTTAGAGCTAAAAATGATGATAGTGGATTAGAATCTGAAGCAAGCACTGGCAATATTACTGATAGTGATCGATCAATGTGAGTTATTAATTTTATGCTGTTATATGTTCATAATGTAAACATGCAGTTTGTTTGCTCCTTTAATCTGTCCAAGTTGATTTGGTCAGAAAAAAAACTTGACTAACTTTTGAACAGAAGCAGTTGTGCATCTGGGGCTTGTATCATTACAAAGCTTACACCGAAGAGGTTAAAAATATTTCATCAGTAAGTCCAAAACCAGAGAAAAAGTTCTATTCTAAACCTCATTACAGTAGCTAGGGAAATACAAAATAACACTGTCAGCTTTCTGCACATGCACCCTAATTTTGTCACGGGATACGGCTCAATCAATCAGGAAGAAGGTTTTCAAAGCAATTGTAAGAAATGAATGCCTTCTTCTGTTATGGCTACGTTTTTAGCCTTGTATCGTTTGAAGGGTACACAACTGTCTATTATGCTGTTAGCTTTGTTTGTCTATTTCTTTACGAACAAATGTTGAACATACAATGTATCGTAGTGATTGAAAGCTTCATGTCAACTGTTAATCGTCAGTATTCTCCAAAATCAGAGCGTGACAGACAGACAGACGACAAACAGACTACTATAACCCTCTTGGCATGCTTGCTGAGGGTTAATAAATAACATATAATAAAATACATAAATATATAGGCATTATTTACTGGCAGCTGCACCACAACTAAACTCCATCAATTTTTTTCATCATTCACCAATTCTAAGTTAGCTGTGAACATCAATTATATTTTAGTGAGCAAAACCCTGCACATTCAATTATAATAGAAACTCATACTAACCACAGCATATGATATTAACCACAGATTATAATGAGTTCTTGAGACAATTTTAATTATTGTGATTGCTGCATGTACACATCTCAAAATATATTGCCACATGTTCCAACAATGATTCCCCTTTTCCCTAACCAAAATTCCTGTATTAAACCCCATCTATGTATGAAGGGGTTGTGTATCATTCATTGTTACAGCGTTGCTGAAGAAGAAACGGGCACCAGTACCAAAAATGATATTGCTCTTCCAGGGTAAGTTAGTTAGAATAATATTGTTTTGTTACTGATTACACTTTTAATGTTGTATCAATTTGCAGAATGAGCTATTCCGAGAAAGAGGAAAAAGACCTTGATCCTAACAGATGCATGCATACGTGAGTCAGTTTTTTTAAATTACAGTAGAATGTCAGTTATCCGAACTTTTAATAATTATTCAAACACTTCAGATAATCAAACACCCTAAATCTAACAGTATGATGTGCATACAAGAATTTTTTTTGGCCGCGCCCCTTTATTATTATTTTTTTTACAATTCATGTTCTATTGTGTCCAGTTATCCGAGTATTTCAGTTACAGTAGAAGACAAAATAAAGTTCCGAATTCCGTTCCGTAACGGCCGTTGCACCGATTAAAAAAACGAGGAATAAATGGTACGCCGTTTGACCGTGTTACCGTTTTAATCTTTCTCGTTCACCGTATGTCTCGCTCAAAAGAAATGTAAAAAATTGTTTATCCAATAAAACCTTCCAATTTTTTGTTTACAGGCTCCTGGGGCAGAACTTTTCGGGTTAAAAAAATTGAAGCAGTCCTATTCTAAGTTGTCTTGCGGAGAATTTTTAGTTCGACCACCACACAGTATCAATGTTTTCTCGATGTTAAGGACTTATCTGGCTTAGAGATTTTTTACTAGTGGAGGTCCATCAGTAGCTAACAGAAGACCTATGAAGTGCAGACCTCGTTTTAGCTCTGTGCCCGTCGGAATTTTGGTCTGCAGCTTAATTGAAGCAAGTAAAAAAATTTACGATCTTTTTTGCACTATCCCCGTAGCGTTTAATGGTCGATACGAGGTCTTAGTTGCTGATATAGCTATGGAAGAGTTTCTAGCTAGAAAATATCTGGGAATCGACGGAAAAGCTTAACCGTGTTTACTGTTTTAGTAAACTGTGTCGGCCGTTTTGTCAAAATGGTATGGAATGCAACGATAAAAACTATGGTTAAAAAACTACTGCTTTATGGCCGTACTACGGAAGGGAATTCGGAAGTTTATTTTGTCTCCTACTGTATCTGAACACTTCCTAGTTCCAACGTTTTCAAATAGCCTTGACATTCTACTGCACATTACAGACATATGAGATCCAATAGATTTGAGTATTTTTGATATATGAGTTGGAAAATGATGTTGTATTTTCTTCTGTAAGCTCACAGTATTCATGTGATGATATACTGACAAGAAAGGTAGACACGTGATAAATGGGAAATGGGAAGTATCAGTAGAGGATTGCTTGAGGGAGGACTGTAAGTGGGAGGAAGACCGTAATTGTTAGGTAAATTTTATTCTTGGTTTTTCATTTACCAAGCTTGCAATCACACCTCCCTGGTGTCAGCGGGCAACAACATTGCTGGCCAAGATGACTGTCTATAATAACAGCAATAGAAAAATAAATACATCTAATCACACACAAGGAATTGCTAATTGTACTGGAATGCATATACAGATCACATTGTTATGATAATGGTCACTATAACAACTAGGCAACTAAATTTGACCACGAATGTTGAGCAATTGTGTGTCCCTTCATGTGATTGTAGCTAGGTATATACTATTTTCAAACTCTGATTTTATTTTAAGTTTCAAACATTATTAATCTAGAAAATGATAATTATTATATTTTATCAGTCGGTGAGAGGTCAATACATTTTAGAAAAGTAGATTGATCTGTCCATACATTTATGTGCCAACTTTTGCCTGATTTTTTTTTGTTTTGTAAACGGTAATAATAACTCATAAGTATAATATAATAATGAGTCAAGAAGTGTATGATTGGCGAGTGAGCGAAGCAAACAAGACACTGTACAGTGGTGTCAAATTGAGAATTGGGGATATTTGTTTATATATGTGTGGACATACGTATGTCATTTGTACTTTGACCCTCTCGTATTTTTGTGTAAACTCGGGGTTCAACCTCGTCCTAAAATTCACTAGACAGAATCCTCTGGTTTATCGATCATTACCCGTATCATCTTAGAAATTGAATTTTTACTGCTTTGAATTCTTTTGCAGGCGCAGTTATTACTAAAAAAACTTATCAAAGTTCCGTTTTTATTCGAGTTAGTGACGGTGGTGAATTAATACGTTGTTTATCATAGTACGTAACAGACCACCACTAATTTAAATAAATAATTAACTCTGGTAAGCTTGTTAAGTTCTAACTGCACCCGCAAAATAATTCAAGCGGTAAACAATTCAATTTCTTTGAATGATGCAGGTAAAGATCGTCTAATCAAATGATTCTGTTTAATGAAATATAGGATGGGATTGACCTCCTAGCAAATACAAGAACACGAGGTCAAAGTATAAAATGACATACGTATGTCCTAACATATGGACAAACAAATAAACCTGATTTTCAAACGTGTTACCCGCCCTGAAAGTGTGTCACTCGCTTGCCAATAATACTTCACTAACAGACCTATAGTATGTTCCAAAAGACATTTACTCAGTAGGAAACTAAGCAGCTAAGAGATTAAGTTCTATTATTGCTTGCCAATTAGCTGCAGTTTAACTTAGTAGATTTATTTGTAAGCGAAGTATCTACTTAACTACCTATTCTCTTCTCTCCACTGCCTATTCCTCATCTCTCTACTTTTATGAAACCTTTACCGCATTAGTGAGAATTGTCTATATCTACTGAAGGAATAGCCACTTTTCTTTAAGTAGAAGTGCATGGTCAGAAGTAATGCAGCTGCAACCTGGCTTCCATGTTCGAAATAAGTACAGCTAGCAGCAAAACTCACTTGTGCTTTTTATTTAATGGATGTTCATGGAATATTAAAGACACTAACTATATAAATTGGTCAGCACACCCATCTCAAATTGTCACATATATGATACTCTATTAATAGTTTGTAAATGGTCTGTTTCATTGTTTGTTTGCTTAGGTATAGTCTGTATTTGATATTTTTGTAAGTGTAAACTGTAATTAGTTTTTATACTACATAATTATTTGGTCAACATGCCTTGAACCAATATATGTAGTGCTCAATCCAAGGTGCTGTTGAAATTGTATGTATGGTAATATTAGGGAAATAGTAACCAATGTAGATTAGCAAAACACTGGGCATACTGGTGCTGTTGTTAATTTTCAGACATGATGAAGTCAAGGCTAATTATTTCAATACAATAGATATTGTACATGTCCTAATAGCTATCTATTTTTGTGATGATTTGGGTAGGAACTCGAAGCCATGCAAGCTTGCTATGGCTGGCAGCAAAGTCTTTGCAATGTATGTGGATGACCACTGTGAGGAGGAAGGCAATGAAGCTATCAATGATGAAAAAGAATATGGGGAATTGGCCAACTATACCTCTGGGATAATAGCAGAGCAGGTGCTATTCCCTGTGAGTGAAGAGAAACACAGCCATCAGATGAAACGTGACAAAACACAGATTACTTCATCTGTGTACTGTACACCAGCTTTTCACTCTTCATCATCCCCAATTTTTCAGAAAACACAAGTCTCCATAGACTTTATAAGGAAGTACAGGTTAGTAGCTATCAACATATGTTATTACACAAAAACTAACACACAGTGAACTGGTTGTAGCTGCCTCTCCATACTTCCTTGGTCTTACATTGTATGTCCTTTCCTATGTCAAAGTTCGGGAATTAATCCATTTGTGTAATGTATTAGAACAACATGCATTACCAAAATGCTCACCTTTGTTACTTACATCTTCAGTTGTATCAATGATGTCAGTGGTTATAATTATCTATTAGTGTTTCACCCCCTTCAATTACAGCTTCCTCAATCTCCTCTATCTTTTCTTGATATAAACTGTAAAACATTAGGTAAATGAAATAAATGGTTGCCAGTATATATATAATACTTATTACATGAGTCAGAGTGTGATATGGTAAAATATTTCAGGAGCAGGCTAATTTACTTTCACAGCCACAGGAGAGTGAAATATCTAGCCATATCACTCTGACAGAGTGTAATAAGTGGTTTATTCCACACTAGATATTTTCACTGATTGAGTAAAAAATTTTGAATTAAAAGCCTGCTCATTCAGCTAACTGTAGAATAAATAAATAAATAAATATATATATATATAATATATATATATATTTATTCCACCCTAGATCCCTTGATATCTCATGAGGTTTATCTCATGGCTGTACTAGAGTAGTTATAGCAACCAGCTGGGTACAAGTTTTCTGGGTTTTTACAGCCAACTTTACTCTAGTGGAGCCTACCCAGCCAGGTTAGAGCAGCTGCTACAATGTCACCTGGGGTTGTGGGGAGCCCCTAGTGAGTTTTGGCTAACTTTACATCATGAGTTACCAAAAAAATACTATAGCTGTGGGGCAGCTCTTGACCAAGTTAACCACATAATCTTGTAGTAATTATGGGTAATAGGTGGCTTTGCCCATATTCTTCACTTGATTGATCATTTGGTTTTAATGCATCATTGTGTACACATCTCAAGCTATAGGATATACAGTAGCCCCACCTTCTAACACCAATCTCTCTCTCTCTTTCTCTTCCTCCTTGATAGTTTAAATTCCAATAATATCAAACCCTGTGTGTGTTTCAAAGTCCTATAATTGCTACAGCCCTGGTCAAGAAGAAACATGCAAGAGCATCAAGGATGAAGTCACACTTCCAAAGTGAGTGGTCACTAGTAATTGTATATCAATTTGCAGAATGAGTACTGCTATTGTGATAGGTTGGGAGGGAGACCCAGATTGAAAAAGGTTCATGTAAATCCAAATGGATTAACCTTTGTTTGTCTTTCTTTTTTGGTAGTTTTTAGTAGTAATTTTTTGTGCCCTTTATGTGCATAATGTATGCTTATCCAGTTTGTTTGTGTATGCGTGCGTTGTTAATTCATTTATCAATTATGCACGAGCTATGTGCATTTTATTGGTGAGCGAGCGTAGCGAGCGAGACACTTACAGGGGTAACACAATCGAAAATCGGGGATGTTTATTTATTTATTTGTATATATGTATGGACGTATGTATGTCATTTTGTACTTTGACCCTCGCGTTTTTGTGTTAGTTATGTGGTCGACCCCGTCTTAAATTGCACTAAACAGAATCCTCTGCTTTACCGATCAGTACCCGTATCACCCTAGAAATTGAATTGTTACCGTTTTGAATTCTTTTGCGGGTGCAGTATAAGCCGTGCGCAACAGTATTTACTTGAAAATACATTGTCCACTAGACTACTGCGAAGGTAAGTCTGCGTAGGTGCATGTCCAGTTGTGTCAAAGCATTGTGTGTTGCAACCACTACTTAGCTAAAGAATATCACAAAGAAAACTTTTAAATAACGTGTATTGTTTTGTTGTTGTTTTATTCCTTCAGCGGTTGCAGAGTTGTCACTATGGCACTGAAATTCCTTTACCAAGTATGCGAAATTTAAAAACTGGACCTTATTTTCAGTAGCTTCAGTGTTAGAAGTCAAAATTATTCATATAAAAATAGTACAGTCTTTAGGCTCGCTCGCCATTTGTGCTCAAGCACATCACTAGTATGTATTATTTTTTTCACAATTTGCAAATTGTTTAGGTCAAGTGAAGCAGAGCTGCTTGCAGATGGGCTTGAACTCAGGTAAGTTTTCTGTAAGCTGCAAGTTTATATCACATGCCCGTGTGTGTGTGTGTGTGTGTGTGTATGTATGTGTGTGTGTGGATGTATGTATGTGTGTGCTGGGATCTTGATATCTCTATTCTAAAAGAATGGACTGGGATACACTATCCTGGTGTCAGAAATAGACTGATATATCTGTGGGATATACAGTAGTCCCAACTTCTAACACCAATTTCTTTCTCTCTCTCTTCCCCCCCCCCCTCCTCCCTCTCTCTCCTTGATAGTCTAAGTTCTTATACAGTGTATGTGTTTCAAAAAAGTCCTATAATTGCTACAGCCCTGGTCAAGAAGAAACATGCAAGAGCATCAAGGATGAAGTTGCACTTCCAAAGTGAGTGGATTGAAATATATTTATGCTACTACATACAATTTGTAATGTTATATCAATGTGCAGAATGAGTACTGCTGTTGTGATAGACGATGAGACGGACCCAGATCGGAAAAGGTTCATGTGAGTCACTTTGTTTATTGTGTTAATTACAAGCACACGATCCAAATAGATAAGAACACCTTTGGTTGTGTTTCTTGTTTGTTAGTATTTTTGTGCCTATTACATATGCTTGTACGGTTTGTTTGTGTATTTACTGATTATGCACGAGCTATATGCATTGATATGTATTATTTTTCACTAATTTGCAAATTGTTTAGGTCAAACGAAGCAGAGCTGCTTGCACATGGGCTTGCACTCCGGTAAGTTTTCTGTAAGCTGCAAGTTTGTGGTGTAAAGTATTATGTTGTTGATTATGCAGGCTAAACAAATTGAGACGAAATGTGGAACCTCTTTTTAGGAGAAAACTGTAATGAGTGTTTGTTTTGGCTTGGAATGAATGTTCACAAATAGTTATTTATAATCTCTACAGATTGGCCGAACTTCCACCACTCAAGAAGCTGACAAAAATAGTCACAGATATGTACGTTATTTGTTTAATTGTTTATACATACGTAAATGTAGTCACTACCTAATACATTTAATCTGTGCATAACAAATAATAGAGTATAATTTATTTTAATCACTTGGTTCAACTAACACCATACTCTGTAAGATTCGTTATATAATCATGTGGTTAATTTCTTCAATCCTATGGTAGTGGTAGTTCAAGCTTCAGTTGAAAGTAGTATAATAATGAGTAGTAAACAAACAAGTAAACATCAGTGTTAAGAAGGGTGCAATTTATTCTCTTTCAGAGGTCGTCAAATAGAGGCTAATTATTGCAGTATCTAATAGTACAGCGCGTAAGTTGCCCATTAAAAATGTATGGGAAAAATCGCTGTTCAATTGAAATCGCACCAGGAAAGTGAAATAGCTATTGGTAACTAAGTGGAAACTAATTGAAATACCATGGTATCTAAGTGAAATAGTACAGGTAAGTGCGCACACGTGCAGCATTAACCTTGGAAATGTACATTTGGGAGGAGAGACCTCAGGCTGATTAAAGCTGGGGCTCCTTGTCCTTTAAAGTTAGTAAGCTGCCACCGAGTTCCGTGGCTTCTCCTAGCAATCGTTTTATTAACTACCCATTACGGGTAACTTGACACTGATTTACTGATTTACTGACAGACAAACTAACTTGACACTGATTTACTGGTCCCAACCGGTCAGAGTAAGTTTAGGTTTTAATCCAAATACAAAGATGGGTTACAGAAACACATAAGGACGGAATTATACAATCCTTTAAATACTGACATGAACACGCATGCTCATAAGCGTTCTAGAAGAATCTAACATAAGTAATGCACACCAACCCATATGTACACGACACTCTTGCACACGGCGCACACACATACACATAACAGTTCAACATTCAGGGTATAGGCTCTGCGTGACCACACCCAGTGGGAGGGTCTCACCCCCACAGTTCAGTTCGAGTAGTTTGTAGTTGGAGACAATGTCATTCTTTACCATAGAAGCTCTACCCGTATTCGACGGAATGTTTTTCAATAGATTAGGAGGAGCCTTACGTTGAAAACGTTCCAGAGGAAGCTAATCCTGAAATAAGTAGATAGTGAGTGAGTGATACAGTGTAGCTACAAGTGCAAATGGCTTTAAAAAAAGCTGGCCTACTATATTAGCAAGTGATAGATGGGATCAATATCACTTGTAAAGCAATTGAATTAGCATTCGGCTTCGCCTCATGCTATTAATCACGGTTACCCATACTATTACTCTATTACAACTAATTCAGCTATCTATTTTGTGATGATTTGGGTAGGGACTTGAAGCCATGCAAGCTTATCATGGCTAGCAACAATGTCTTTGTATTGGATGTGGATGACTACTGTGAGGAGGAAGGCAATGAAGCTATCAATGATGGAGAACAAGAGGGGGAAATGGCCAACTATACCTCTGGGATGCTGAAAAGTGACATAATTCAAAGGACTTCATCTGCGTAAGTATAGTCACTGTTCATGAGCTCTTCTCTCTTTGTCATGCCCAACTCTTTGTCATGCCCAATTAATCGTTATCAGAAAACACAGGTCTCCAAAGACTCTATATGGATGTACAAGCCAGCATGAACATATGTGACCGTCTACGGGAAAACCGGGCACAACGCGGCGTGCGTAATATCGAGAAAAGATCGATCGATTTCTTAACAATGTATTGTTTCAAGCCGACGGAAGGGAACGGTTAGGTCTATTATAGCGGGAACGACTTAAGCTACGACGATAAAACTTGGAGAGCTCAATATCTGGACGCGGACAACTCCGTAAGTGCAAAAAAAAAAATTTCGAAGGGTGCCACGTTGTGCCTGGTTTTCCTATAGACGGTCACATATGTTGTTACACATAACTAACAGGTTAACAGCTATCTTAAGGTTGTAGCACATTGATTTATGTCCTTTCCTATATCAAAGTTCGGGAATTATTCCATTGTAATGCATTAGAACAACATTATTGATATCTTACATCAGCTAGGCCTTCTACTATATGCTCACCTTTGTTACTTACATCTTCAGTTGTGTCAATGATTTCAGCGGTTATAATTATCTATCAGTGTTTCATTGTGTATGTTAATTATACACGAGCTATACGCATTTAAACCTAAGCAACATAGAAACTAGGAGGGTAAAACTCTGCAAAATACATTGTTGATAATGATGGATGATATATCTCTTAGCATATGTACACAAAAATCTAAACTTAATTAAGCCACACCCTTTTCATCCTTTGCACATAATTAACCCTCAGCGCGCATGCGCCCGGAGGGTTACAGTAGTCATCCTGTCTGTGTGTCATTCATTCATTCATTCAACAAAGGATCTCGAAGACGACGGCCTTCCAGGCTCTGAAACGATGTAGAGATAGAGAAATTTGCAAAGTAAGTCCCTTTAATATGCTAGAATTTTTTGTTTCGACTTAGTTTTCAAGAAAAAGCTAGTCGATTGTAGCCGTTCGTCGTACGATCGTTGTGCTAGTGCGCTACCAGTAACGCCCCTTTACCGCACGTTATAATCACGTGAGCTGAAAATTGCAGCTAGAGAATTGCCGGTTGGCTTGTAGCACTACTGCAGTTGCAATTGTCGCGCTTTACGCGTGTAAGGGGGCTCTAGAGTCGAGTTATATACCGTGGAGCTGCGTTCCCTTCGCTCTGTTGTTTGCTTCTTTCTTTGTATCGCCGTAAGTAGTAACTGTCTGTGTCTAAATGCTAAAGGTTTGAAGTAATTTTTAACGGAAGTTCGCTTCTACTGCTGATCTCTGGTGGACATACGCTGAGGGTTCGCACCTCCTGGTGCTTCATTTATTTAAGCAGGAATTCTGGTTCAGTGCTTTTGCTGTACATATTTACTTACATATTAATATTATTGTTGTCATCTTATATTATATTTTTTTCATATGGTTTCTTTTTTCTTTTTTTACCAGAAAAGCTATGCCTCAGGAGTTGAAAACAAAAAATCTGAAAGTTTTTTTGGATGGACGATTTTTTAATAATTCTTAGAGAGAGGCATGCAGTGTACGAGAAAGATTAAATCGGTAACACGGTCGAACAGAACGGCCGAACAGAACGGCAGTTTTTTTTTGTTTTGTTTTTTACCAAACAGCATACTGTTCCCCCCCTGCCCCCTCCTCCGTTTTTTATGTTAGTGACAGCCATTCCAATGGAACGGAATTCAGAACTGTATTTTGTCTCCTACTGCATGCCCTTTCTTCCTTTCATACAACAAACACTACATGCTTGATCATTCATGTATGGCAGCCATACAAGTAAGGCATGAAGTAGTCCCAGAACATTTAACTTACTCCAGATTGCCTCCCACATTCTTTTTAATGACATCTAGCCTGCAATAAACAACATTATACTTAACATCACAACTTGTAGCTTACAGAAACCTTACCCAGTCAGCCCTGGTTTAATCGACCTAAACAATTTGCACAATCCTGTTCAAAGCTGACTCGCGTAGAATAGTTAGTTCGAGTACTGCACAGATTGATATTTTGTCGATGTTAGGGCCTTCTCTGCTTAGATTTTTACTACTGGAAGTCCATCAGTAGCTAACAGACATATGAAGTGCGGACCTCATTATAGCTGTGTGCCCGTCGAATCTTCGGTCTGAAGCTATATTGAATATAATTAAGTTTATGTACAAGTTTTAGTTTGCGCTATCCCTGTAGCGTTAACGGGCGATACAAGGCCTTAGCTTGCTGATATAGCTATGGAAGAGTTCCTAGCTAGAAAATATCAGTGAATTGAAGGAAAAACTTAAATCTTTTTTTTTATTTTTATTTTTTTATTTATTTTTTTTTACCAATTTAGGAAATGAATCGGCAGTTTAGTCTAAATAATATGGAACACAACAGTAAAAACTATTGTAAAAAAACTACTATTTTACGGCCATACAAACGGACGGAATCTGGAACTTTAATTTGTCTCCTAATCCTTTTTAGGTATAATAGTTATACTAATCTAGACAATTACTGATCTAAACTATCTCAATTTTCAAGAGTTTGGTTTATTGTCACCTAGTCATTTTATGCATAATATTACCATTAACATCTAAACTGTTTGCAGAATGGATCGGTGTGATGATAAATCGGTCATTTACGATGATGATTCCAGTGTATCTGAACATAGTCCCCAATGTCATGGATTGGAGAATCCTCCCATAGAATTCTCTGGGGACTGTCTGCCAGACGAGTTTGAGGAGTAAGTCTATGATATACATATATGATATAGAATACTAGTATTGAACATAGGGGGTTAGAGTGGCTACCATTCATCCAATTTATACCATCGCACATCACCACCATGCAATGACACCTCTCTAACCCCATATATAGCTGTGTCACATCACTTTGTTCACTCTATTGTGAGCTGATACAGGACTTCGAGTCCGAAACGTTCTCCTATTGTTTTAAAAGTCAGCTGCGTTAAATAATTGCTCAATACTAGTATTCTATATCATATATATATCATTCGTCAACGTAGTAATGAGCCTATACTCTATAAGTAAGTATATGATCTCCTAATCATATAGCTAGTGATATGTACTTATCACAAATGGCGGGCGAGCCTGTGCACAAGTAATTCACACAATGAGGTAAAACACTCCTTCCGAAACAATCAGTCCAGTTCTAAAAGTATGTAGCTGTTGCGACCATTATATAACCAGCTAACTAACGCAGAACTACTCTTACCTCTGTTTAATGAGTACTGGTATCTTCTGCAATATAATGCTATTCTGTCTTCAGATTATCTGAATTACCAGTAGCTTTTGACAACTATGTACAAATATTCCCGATTTTCAATTGTGTCCTACAGTCCCGCAGTTCTTACAAAAAAACTCATTTCATTGGTTAATCAAATCATGTGACCAATTATAGCGCCGCGCAAGGGGCTAGGGCTAGGGGACCAATCAGAAGAATTCTTTGATAAGAACTGCGGGATGGCTCATTGTGTCCCCTGATAATGCTCGTTTCGCTCACTCTGCCAATAACTACTTCAGCTGTTAACATAGTTCTATTCTAGTTCACTGGAACAAGTAGTAATGGGTATTTGATGTAGTTGTCAGGTGTGCCAAACCCTTGTGTTTGTTTGTTTGTTTGTTTGTTTAGTTTCTGATTGTTGTTTTACGTGTATATAATTATGTAGATTGGAATTTTCAACTCCTCCAGTTAAAGCTGACTTGGGCTCTAATGAGTCATCGCCGAGTGTATCTGAAGAGTCTCTGACCAAAGGCTGCAGTGGTGGTGCTGACAAACCTGCCATGGAGGTTAGACAGAGATACAAATGAACTGCCTAACAGTTAATTGATAAGTAACCATTGAGTAGCACTATATGTATTATTTTGCACATACTGTATTTTCATTGATGTCAATGTCATCTTCGGCCGCTCAGATTATTATTTTTTTTCTTATTATACTATAACAGAAAAAATAATTCTTAACTTAATAATCGATATATCAAGCAAAAACAAATAAATTGAATATGGACAGAAGAAAAAAGTTTCGTTCATAGCTGATAAGTATTTTTAGTATGAGGCTATTTATCACTACACAAACACACACACACACACACATACACACACAACACACACACAATGCAAAAAATGCAAATTCTCTTGCCGCCGCTAGGCGGTCATGCGCACCTAGCAGAGCCAGGATGCCTGTGCACTAAGCAGGCACTGTGAGCCGTGCAAGCTAAGCTCCTGGAGCCAGGCTAGGAACTCGCAGGAGAACAGACCTTTCCTCACAGCAAGTGGTGTGGGCACCCGAAGTCCCACCTGGACCATTGCTGTTTCATGAGAAAAGGCCTTGAATTTGCACCCCAGCAAATGCCAAGTACCCAATCACAGCTAGGTGGACTGGTGGGGCTGGTGGGAGGCAGATGGAAAATCAGATGGAAAATGCCTGAGTTGGGCTTGAACTCTTGGACCTCAGGCCCTGATCCCAGGACACAACCACTAAACCAACACTCACACACACACACACACACACACACACACACACACACACACACACACACACACAGATGATCTATGGAAGCCAAATGAAGTTATCAATTATGCAGAATGAGTTGAGGAATTAGCCAAGAATATCAGTTAAAGTGTAGAAGGTGCTTTGCTTGGTCAGTGTAGGCAAAACATGACCATCAGCTAAAAAATACGATCTTATAAGAAACTTAATCTGTGTAAGCTTTATAGCTACTATCACAAGCTAGATGAAATGATTTGTAGTACAATGCAGGAAATACTCAATTTATGAGTATGTACCGATGACACAAGAATGTTCATGTAATTATTTAACTTATTGTTTTATGTGTGCATGTTATGTTTGTTTGCATGTTATTCAAGTATAACACATATAAAAACTAAATGTTAAAAAATATATAATTAATTTTAGTAGCAGTACTTTGTGCTTGTATAGGCGTGGGTGTACATGAGCGTGGGTGGACATGAACGTGGGTGGACATGTGCGTGGGTGGACATGTGCGTGGGTGGACATGTGCATGGGTGGACATGAACGTGGGTGGTCATGTGCATGGGTGGAGATAAGATGAGGTATAGACTGAGACCTGTGTCACAGTGTTTTGTAATTTAACAGTCCGGCAAATCATAATAATTCTTTAAATCATTATTTTAGTCAGAAATATTAATACATACATATTATAACATAGAAGGTGCCAACATTTCAAAGTCAGAGGAGGGTAGCACCTTTAACACATGTGAACGCACTGTGATTATGGTGATTCTTGTCACTGGACCATTGATATCTGAAATCTACAAATCATATAGCTATAGCTAAACTCAGTTAAAAGGTTGAAGGTTGTTCTGAACAAGAGATCCAAGTAATTCTGTGTCAAGGTAGGTGAAGACCAACAAATGTATATGACTCATTTTTTCAAAATGTCTCCCTCCTTACATATTTTGGGAAATTATTTTGTGGCCCAACAATAAAATGACTGCACTGCTTCATCCTGTACTATTATGCAACATGAATTTCAATCCACTAGTACTTGTTTGTTGTTTTTTTATACAAGTTAGTCAACCCAAACACATGTGGTGATCTTCAGATATTTTCCGTAACCATATTGCGTGTGTGGCCGCTAGGTTCAAATCTCCTATGAATATTCACTATTACACTTACTGACCCATTTTGTATGATATCATCCCATGTGTTACTGAGTGAGTGTGCTTGCTCGAAAGAAAAAAAAAGCTATATAGGTGCGGGATAAAACACTCGATGTTTATATGTGTACATGCTATGAGAGTAAGAGCGTGAGACATGCCCAGTAAATACCATAACCTATGTATGTGGGTGGTGGTATCCTATGTCAATGATGTATACTATATTTAACAAGTAAATAATAAACAGTAAGCACACCCTCCAGTTATCTTGCTATTTACATTGTGTTTATTATCAATTAGTCGAAACGTCAGGTTAAGTTTTAATTAACATAAAACTGGCGGTAGAACAAGAAAAATGGGTGTGGCTTAACAATAATAATACTAAGAAGAAGAATTACTAAATATTCTAGCATCTAGATTCTAAAAAGCGATTTTTGAAATTATAGTAGAAGTTTTTTAGTGCCGTGGTAACCATTTGCACTACTTTTGTGACTTACAAAAGCAAAGCATTTCTATGAAACTATCTCACCGTTTGGAGCCTAACCTGAAATAAGACTTGCTTACTACTGCAGTATTTTAAAGAAATTGTAAAAAATAATATTAGCTAATAACTAATTTGATCAAGATTTTGTTGTGGTATTTTTTAGCTAAGCAGTAGCTGTAACACACTTTAGTGTGGGTATGTATTATATCTTCTAAGTCTACAGATCAGGTACATAGTGGGAAGGACTAGAAGCCAATTCCAGACCAACACTAGTGAGTTATTTTGTATTCAAATAGCTCCTGTTGGTAGTTTGTTATCGTGGCCTTAAGGGAAATGGAAAGAGAGGCTTCCCCCTCCCCACATCCCCCCTACCATAACATTTGGGACACTATCTATTATTCGCATGCAGAGAATATCATTGAATTATAAATGCGACCACTAGGTTTAAAGTAATCAAATTTGAAATTGGTGTGTATGTTTGTGTGTGTGTGTGTACACACCGTGTGTGTGTGTTTATAGAGTGTGCGTACACACCACGTGTGTGTATGTGTGTGTGTGTGTGTGTGTGTGGGTGTGGGTGTGTGTATGTGTGAGTCTGTGAGTAAATCTAAGTCTCTGCAAAAATTATTTATCTTCATCAATCATATCTAAGTAACAGGGAAGGATTAACACACATTTCTAACTTTTTTTGTGTGTGTTTACCATTAGATATTAGTAGTCGTTGCAAAGGTTAGAATGGACTAAGTTACAGTTGCACTGTTATAAGCTCCCCCAACACTTGCTTCATTCCTACTCCTCTCTAGAAAAACATTTTAGCTATAAGGATTAACAAACAACTTCAACGGCAATGAATGTGTTAATATTATAGTGACACTATTGAGAAATATTCTTAGCAATAATATAATGTATAATTGCATACATTATACATCGTTAGTTTGCTTCAATCTTATCATCAGTGTTATACCTGCTGTTGTGTATACACATGGACCATTCCGTGGTGACAACTGAGGGATGCGGTGAGCCAGGAAGCCCTCTCATACAACATTGAGTGAATAATCACACCAAATTGTATTTGATGTATAGCCGTAACCATTAAAAAAAAAAGCTAAATAAAAGCTATGATTGGAAACCCCCCCTGGCTTCCCTCTGCCACCTCTCGGGTACACCACTGCACACCACTGAGTAGTGTAAATAAGCTGGCTCAGAGATAAAATGAATTAATCGATGTGAGGCTGCCATATTTGTATGGGCTGTGGCTATGCAATGTATCAAGCATGTCTTCCTTTCATCTCATGTTTTTACTTGTTTCCAACAGGTGAGGTTAGTTACTAATGAAATGGCTATAAACATGAGCGAGGGGGGGAGGGTGAGTTTGTGTTAGAAAATTGGGGGTGGGGTGGATTTTTGATCATCTCGTTTTTGAATATCATTGACATTATTAAACCACCAATATCATTTAGCTATGTAGTAAAAGAGATACTGAGGGATCCATACACACCACCCACACAGGGATGAGTGCATCATACATGCTCAATAGACTCTCTCTAGTTGATGTATATACTACAATTGTTATAATAGCTAACAAGTTCCCATGATGTTCCACTGGTGCTCTTTTAGCTCACCAGTGGCTACAACGAACAATTGGTATATGCAAGTCACAAAATAATACAGTGTCATCACTGTAGAGGCATATTATACTCTTAACTCATTCACACAGAAATATAATAGTGTACTTTTCTTGTTGTTACACTTTCATTCACTGGGCGAAAAATGAAATTTCATAACATCCCACATCGTAGTAAATGTACCTATCCTGCACCTACCCTATGTGGGATAGAGCCAAATTTCATAACTGCATGAAATTTGGCTCTATATCTTACGTAGGACAGGTGTATAAGGATAGATACTTTCAGTGTGGGAAATGTAGGAAAATTCAATTTTGGCCAGTGATTCTCTCATTTATCTTTTCTGGGGTTGTAGAGGCTAGCTGGCTTTGCTATGTACAATTATATTCTAGATAATCATACACAGAAAAAAAACCACCAATTATATCTTTGGATGAAGATCTTACAATAATAGCAAGATTAACGAACCAGACTTTAAATACGAGCTTAACTAATTTTGTAATTAGCTAGTATAATAATCAAAGGAATATATCAGTCTGTGGATGATTATAAACTGCTGTAAGGGAAGAAAGGAATGAGAGGAAGAAGGCGGAGCTAACTTCGGGTGTCACTTTGTCAGGCTGATCGTTGCTTGCATCTTAGTTCAGATTTCTTTCTCTGTTTAATTGGACTAAAATGAATCGTTCAAGTCATTGTTTCAAATCCACTCAATGTTCAGATGCAATGTTCGCGTGTTAGCTCAACTGATGCACATGCACTTAAGTTCCATTACTTGAACACAGATGCACACACATACACACACAACCCAGCAAATCACCCCATTTGTGGTGTGTCATACATTTTAAATGGTTTCAATTTAACCAGATGTAAATCAGGACCACGAATTTTGAAGCGTTTGTAAAAAACCTAGCTACATGTATATGTGGTCCCTTGGGGTTTGGAATATCAGTGCACACACAAGACATGTGTCTACACATGGAGTTATACTGTTGACTTTCATAACATAAAATGTGGTAGTAATTCAGGGGGTTTCGAGGGCAAGCTTACAAACAACCTCATTACTCATTGAACTTTCAGTATTTTGGGTACTTAGTTATATTATCAGATTTGCAAGAAGTATATATGGCTTATAATTTTTATAAAGTGTAGACTCTACTCAAACTCTAACATACTCATTTTATGTATTTGCAATTCATGCCCCACACCTACCCTCACATTCATACACACATACACACACACACACACACCCACACACACATACACACACACACACACACACACACACACATACATACACACAAAATTCTCTTGCAAACCGCTGGCAGAGCCAGGATGCCTAGGTACTAAGCAGGCACTGTGAGCTGTGTAAGCAAAGCTCCTGGAGCCATGGGCTAGGAACTCAACAGGCCTTTCCTCACAGCAAGTGGTGTGGGCACCCAAAGTCCCACCTGGAGAGAAAAGGCCTTGAATTTGCACCCCAGCAAATGCCAGGTACCCAATCACAGCTAGGTGGACTGGTGGGGCTGGTGGGAGGCAGATGGAAAATCAGATGGAAATAGGGCCTGAGTGAGGCTTGAACTCTGGGACCTCAGGCCCTGAGCCAAGGACACAACCACACACTACACCACACAGCCACCACTACACACACACACACACACACACACACACACACACACACACACACACACACACACACACACACACACACACACACACACACACACACACACACACACACACACACGTGCACTCACACATGCACCACACACACACACACACACGCATGCACACATACACAAGCTCATCCACTCACATAAATACACACGTTGAAAACATAATAAGGAAATGCATTAAGATATTGTTCACAGACTTTATTCAATTTAATCAATTTCATTATTAGGAAGCCATGGGTTCACAAACATACCAACCAAGGCAATAGTGCCATATATGCACATCATAACATTATAGCTATACCCAAGGGAATAATTATTAAAGTGGTAGGGATAGTCCCTTCTCTGAACACCTACCAGTATTACCACCATAGTTTTTATAAGGTGCTGTTTTACAGCCTCTTATTGTACACATTACAACATTCTATTTGTAATGTACTTAACAAAAGTAATTGGAGCTGGTGAGGCAGCATCTGAAGATAAGAAAAACAAAACAAAATTTTTTCATCCTCTCCCCAAACACTGTCCAGGCATAATGTTAAGGCATAATTGTGACTGTATGACACAGAAAGTTCCGTTATGCATCAACAAGGCCGTGTTGATGCAATATCCATTTAACTATATGACATTGTCATTCTGTTGAAAAGGTAACCAAAAACATTGTGTTGATTTAACTGGTTAAGAGGTTATTCAGCTTGTTCGTAGCAAGGAATTTTCGTAGAAAGAAGAACATTCAGTCCGAGGACCATCTTCATTGATTTAACTGGACACCATCAACATAGCAAAAATTATATATTTAGCATTTCTGATGCACCTATGAAGAGGAGCTAAAAATGTGTATACTGAAGAACGGGTAAGATAGCTATGTAGTAGTTCTTAATATCAAAACTACAGTAGCTAACTTATATTCTATAGCTATAGCTTTCCGTTTAACCTACCCTCTTAGCTCGTTACACTGACTTCAATGGGAACCATGTAGTATAGATTATGACACACACACACACATACGCATATAACACACACATACACACATACAACAAGCACACATTTCTATTTAATGTAATTATACATATGCACACACGTAACTAAGAAAATTTATAGTATAGTATGAAGAAAACTTATAGATATTTGTGTGTTTGCTTGTGTGTATGTGAGAGACACAAGCATAGATGATCTCATGAGTAAGTTCAGAGTCCAGTTGCAATTGGATAACATTGGTATCATGAGAATGACTCAGCATTCTTACCACTATGCTTGAGGAATAGTTATATTGTTACCATAGTGACACAACCACAACATACAGTATCACCTGATGCAATGACACAGCAAATAAATTGAAACTGAAATAATGACCTCACTATAATGAGCCAATTTAATCAAAACATGTTTCACTGTGATAAGATCAATTGCACTGTAATGCTGGTTGTTGTTATTATTATTATTTATTTTATTATTATTTTATTGTTTTAATATTATTAATTACTAGCTATTAGTGTTATTATTATATTATTATTAATATTATATACTACTGCTTCTGAATCTCTCTGTCTTGCTACACATTTGCCTTCCTTTTCATACTTTCGCCTTCTTTTTTTAAACTAACGCCACCTTTACTCGTCGACGGCAAGTGTTCCCTGCTGTGTGAGTGTGGTGGGTTGGTTGGATTCATTTGCTTTTAATTGACTCTGTGCTCAACACACACAGAGAACATGGTCATATTCAAATCAAATTGTGTATCATTGTATGTATTGTTTGTTTTGATGGCTATACATTATTATTATGACACATTCTCTGATAAATCTTTATGAGGTCATACGATTAGTGTCACTAAACAGCAAATTTGTTCAGTATTTTGTGTGATGTGACTAAATTAACTAACACTGGTGTATTTGTCACCATGTAACCACAGTATTCTAACTTTGAATGGGGACTCCTGTTATGAGATTAATGAATGTTGTCATACATGTGCAGGATCATCATGTAACCAACGTGTCCATTTTGATAATGATTCTGATATGTTTCTTCACCATAATAATATACATACTGTATTTGCTGTAGCATGTGTATAGGAGTGATGGAATCTTCTTCAAGGTAGGACGTGTGGGAGTGTGTGTGTGTGTGGGGGGGGGGGGGGGGGGGG
>WLWD01002885.1_pt1 | contig 28822 bp, 30 predicted proteins | sample 6712731 | NCBI WGS metagenome assembly WLWD01 (sample SAMN12718690, study PRJNA576275) | sponge metagenome | isolation source: marine sponge | host: Mycale hentscheli | place: New Zealand: South Island, Marlborough, Capsize Point | collected 2014-11-01
ACCTGTACACCTCATCAATCCAACCTCTCACCTGTACACCTCATCAATCCAGCCTCTCACCTGTACACTTCATCAATCCAACCTCTTACCTGTACACCTCATCAATCCAACCTCTCACCTGTACACTTCATCAATCCAGCCTCTCACCTGTACACCTCATCAATCCAGCCTCTCACCTGTACACCTCATCAATCCAACCTCTTACCTGTACACTTCATCAATCCAACCTCTCACCTGTACACCTCATCAATCCAACCTCTTACCTGTACACCTCATCAATCCAACCTCTTACCTGTACACCTCATCAATCCAGCCTCTCACCTGTACACTTCATCAATCCAGCCTCTCACCTGTACACTTCATCAATCCAACCTCTCACCTGTACACTTCATCAATCCAACCTCTTACCTGTACACCTCATCAATCCAACCTCTCACCTGTACACTTCATCAATCCAACCTCTCACCTGTACACCTCATCAATCCAGCCTCTCACCTGTACACTTCATCAATCCAGCCTCTCACCTGTACACTTCATCAATCCAGCCTCTCACCTGTACACTTCATCAATTCAGCCTCTCACCTGTACACTTCATCAATCCAACCTCTCACCTGTACACCTCATCAATCCAACCTCTCACCTGTACACTTCATCAATCCAACCTCTCACCTGTACACTTCATCAATCCAACCTCTCACCTGTACACTTCATCAATCCAACCTCTCACCTGTACACTTCATCAATCCAACCTCTCACCTGTACACTTCATCAATCCAACCTCTCACCTGTACACTTCATCAATCCAGCCTCTCACCTGTACACTTCATCAATCCAACCTCTCACCTGTACACTTCATCAATCCAGCCTCTCACCTGTACACTTCATCAATCCAACCTCTCACCTGTACACTTCATCAATCCAACCTCTCACCTGTACACTTCATCAATCCAGCCTCTCACCTGTACACTTCATCAATCCAGCCTCTCACCTGTACACCTCATCAATCCAGCCTCTCACCTGTACACCTCATCAATGAAGACATTGAGAACTTCATCTTTAGTCACTTGCGGGTGAAAGGCGTAGCCGCCAGTACCGTTGATAGCCTCCGCCCACGGATTATTCCATTTGCTCATGTTGTAGTTTCCATTCCACATAATATATTCATTAGCACGCGACAAATCCTGAACTCCAGTGTATACCAAGTTAGGAGCTTCAATAGAACTCCATTGCTGCACACACACACACACACAAACACAAAACAAAAAAAACTCCAAGTTACCTTTACAGAGACCACGCCCATCATCTCACCAGCTATACCTACTCCTGTTCAATCATCAGTCCTTACAACCACAGGTGGTGTAAACCAATTAGATGACTATAGGACACGCCCATACAAGTGGGTGGAGACTGCAAGGACTCATGGATAAGGACACACCCATACAAGTGGGTGGAGACTGCAAGGACTCATGGATAAGGACACACCCATACAAGTGGGTGGAGACTGCAAGGACTCATGGATAAGGACACGCCCATAAAAGTGGGTGGAGACTGCAAGGACAAGGACACGCCCATACAAGTGGGTGGAGACTGCAAGGACTCATGCATAAGGACACGCCCATACAAGTGGGTGGAGACTGCAAGGACTCATGCATAAGGACACGCCCATACAAGTGGGTGGAGACTGCAAGGACTCATGCATAAGGACACGCCCATACAAGTGGGTGGAGACTGTAAGGACTCATGCACAAGGACACGACCATACAAGTGGGTGGAGACTGCAAGGACTCATGAATTCTTGCTCTACTAGTGTTCCCTAAGACTCTATAAAGTAAAAGTTGGATTACATCCAGATAATAGACAACACCTTACCTAGCCTATTATTGAACCTCCCAAAGGAATGTTTATCTACCTGACCCTTATTAAAAAACTACACAATGCCTGAAGAAAAACAACAACAATAACAACAAACAAAAACACCACAATTGGTAGAGGGCTGACATAGCCGACACTTACAGAATAGTTGAAGCGAGGGTTTATACTTAAATTGAAGTGCTTGATCTTCTCCAAGAACTCCACGTCTTTATGGAGAGACAGTAACAAAGGGTCGTCATAGCCATACAACAGTTCTGTGACTGTGCGCTGAGTGAACACGCCTTGATACAAGCCAAACTCCTCCTTCGCACTGTCGATCAGCTCCACCAGCTTGCTAATTACCCACTTCTTTAAACCACTGTGGGTTTCATTGATAGCTTCCTCCAAAACCTTGAAAAAACCCTGCACAGCAATATATAACTACAATAACAACTGCTACAACCCACCTAGCCCCACCCCTAGCCGCACCCACTGCTGCACCCTATGGCACTCACCATGAGCGGCATGTTGATGGTGGTGATTTTGTCTGTGTCCGGGTCTCCCTTACTCTGAGTCGGGTCAAACGTATACTTGGTGCTCGTCTTATACTCAAGAACAGTATCGTTGTAATGCCAACGCAAGTCATAGCATGTTCTGTTTTCCCTGTGAAATAACAAGAACAATAATAGCAACAAGAACCACCCAGAGTACAAGCTAAATATCAACAAGTATAATGCTGTGCACCAGTTAGAACCACCAGAGTACAAGCTAAATATCAACAAGTATAATGCTATGCACCAGTTAGAACCACCAGAGTACAAGCTAAATATCAACAAGTATAATGCTGTGCACCAGTTAGAACCACCAGAGTACAAGCTAAATATCAACAAGTATAATGCTGTGCACCAGTTAGAACCACCAGAGTACAAGCTAAATATCAACAAGTATAATGCTATGCACCAGTTAGAACCACCAGAGTACAAGCTGAATATCAACAAGTATAATGCTATGCACCAGTTAGAACCACCAGAGTACAAGCTAAATATCAACAAGTATAATGCTATGCACCAGTTAGAACCACCAGAGTACAAGCTAAATACAACAAGTATAATGCTGTGCACCAGTTAGAACCACCAGAGTACAAGCTAAATATCAACAAGTATAATGCTGTGCACCAGTTAGAACCACCAGAGTACAAGCTAAATATCAACCAGTATAATGCTATGCACCAGTTAGAACCACCAGAGTACAAGCTAAATATCAACAAGTATAATGCTATGCACCAGTTAGAACCACAAGAGTACAAGCTAAATAACTACAAGTATAATGCTGTGCACCAGTTAGAACCACCAGAGTACAAGCTAAATATCAACAAGTATAATGCTGTGCACCAGTTAGAACCACCAGAGTACAAGCTAAATAACAACAAGTATAATGCTGTGCACCAGTTAGAACCACCAGAGTACAAGCTAAATATCAACAAGTATAATGCTATGCACCAGTTAGAACCACCAGAGTACAAGCTAAATAACAACAAGTATAATGCTATGCACCAGTTAGAACCACCCAGAGTACAAAATGCTGTGCACCAGTTAGAACCACCAGAGTACAAGCTAAATACAACAAGTATAATGCTGTGCACCAGTTAGAACCACCAGAGTACAAGCTAAATATCAACAAGTATAATGCTGTGCACCAGTTAGAACCACCAGAGTACAAGCTAAATATCAACCAGTATAATGCTATGCACCAGTTAGAACCACCAGAGTACAAGCTAAATATCAACAAGTATAATGCTATGCACCAGTTAGAACCACAAGAGTACAAGCTAAATAACTACAAGTATAATGCTGTGCACCAGTTAGAACCACCAGAGTACAAGCTAAATATCAACAAGTATAATGCTGTGCACCAGTTAGAACCACCAGAGTACAAGCTAAATAACAACAAGTATAATGCTGTGCACCAGATAGAACCACCAGAGTACAAGCTAAATAACAACAGTATAATGCTGTGCACCAGTTAAACCACCAAGTACAACGCCTAAAATAAACATTTTTATCATGCTGTGCACCATTAGAACCACCAGATACAACTAATATCACAAGTATAATGTCTGTGCACCAGTTTTAGAACCACCCAGAGTATACAGCTAATAACAACAAGTATAATGCTGTGCACCAGTTAGAACCACCAGAGTACAAGCTAAATCCAACAATATAATGCTGTGGCACCAGTTAGAACCACGCACAGAGTACAAGCTAAATATCACAGTATAATGCTGTGCACCAGTTAGAACCACAGAGTACAAGCTAAATATAACCAGTATAATGCGATGCACCAGTTAGAGAACCAACCAGAGTACAAGCCTAAATATCAACAAGTATAAATGCTATGTCACCAGTTATAACCACAAGAGTACAAGCTAAATAATACAAGTATAATGCGGTGCACCAGTTAGAACCACCCGATACAAGCTACATATCAACAAGTATAATGCTGTGCCCCAGTTAGAACCACCAGATTACCAAGCTAACATAACAACAAGTATAATGCTGTTCACCATTAAGAACCACATAGTACAAGCTAATACAACAAGTAATCCCTGTGCAACCAGTTAGAAAAAAAAGAAGAAGAAACCACCAGAGTACACGCTAAAATCAACAAGTATATGCTATGCCAACCAGTTTAGAACCACCAGAGTATCAAGCTAAATTCAACAAGTATAATCTTCACCAGTTAGAACCACAAGAGTACAAGCTAAATAACTACAAGTATAATGCTGTGCACCAGTTAGAACCACCAGAGTACAAGCTAAATAACAACAAGTATAATGCTGTGCACCAGTTAGAACCACCAGAGTACAAGCTAAATAACAACAAGTATAATGCTGTGCACCAGTTAGAACCACCAGAGTACAAGCTAAATATCAACAAGTATAATGCTATGCACCAGTTAGAACCACCAGAGTACAAGCTAAATATCAACAAGTATAATGCTATGCACCAGTTAGAACCACCAGAGTACAAGCTAAATATCAACAAGTATAATGCTGTGCACCATGCAGTTAGAACCACCAGAGTACAAGCTAAATATCAACAAGTACTGTATAATGCTATGAGAACCTTACTTATAAGCATAAGGTCCAAACTGCACTAGATTGGGTTTATGTCCTTTGCTCACGACATCGTCAGCATTTGTGATACTGTAGAAATAGTAGTTGGTATACATTGGAGCACTGGAGTGGATGAACTGGTCTGTGGCCGCACTACCATTCTTTAACTTGACTTGCTACAACACACACACACACACACACACACACACACACACGATGACTAAGTTATAGTTTCTGTCTCTCCCTCTGAAAACATATCTCAAATAATACAGTCTCTAACAACTTGTGCATCAGTAGAAGTGCTAGCAAGTGCAGGTGGAGGAGATGAGACTTGCCAGCAGCACATGTTTGGTGCCTACACTTACCTTTGTCAACAGTGGGAATAAATGTTAATGACTGTACCTGACTCTCTGCACACACAACCGTATTATATGATATTTATTGTACATAGTAAAGTGTCCCAGCAAGATCGATCTATTTCCTACTCTACATCTCATATCATTGCTAAAATGAATAATCTTGAATTGATCATATCTCACTGAAACATTCTAGTAGCAGTACTTTTCTTCATTGCTGCAGGTGGAATGGGCACTAACAGAGGACTCCAGCAAGCCAAACATGAAGGATAGAGAGCAGTCTGAGACGGAGACCCAGCTCTGCACACGGGCTATTACTCGGTGTTATTCTGATGCGACTACTGCGCTGATTCGGTAGCTCTCGTTATTTCGTGTAGCCAGACCCTTTACCGAACCGCTACGCTGGTAACGGGTCTGGGGACATGGCCATACCAAATTTGTTCTGCCGCATATATATTGCGGCGGTCAATTACCGTTAGCAAATTACCAGGAATAGCCCTCCTCAACCACAAATAGAAATTCCTGTACCTGTCAGCCACCCTTTCAACGCTAGGTTTAGCAATCATGGCTAATTTGCGGTAGAAATTCAGGTATAAAGGAGGTGGGGCACTCATCACTTCCACATTCCTCCAGAACAAATTTGGTATGGCCATGTCCCCAGACGCTCCACGCTACGTGGGTCTGGCTCCACCAGACTACCCAAAACGTTGAGCTCCATAAATGCGCAATTTATTACTAAGATAATCAATTGACTTGTGGCAGCTCTAAAAAGAGCCCAGTTGTAAACAAAAAATAAGAAATCCACTACTGAGCCGTGAGTTGGCAGTTGAGACTTCAGAAATGGATGGACCTCTAAGCAGAAGTGACAGCTTATTCTCAATGTCTTGGAGTGGGCTGCTGTAGTGGGAGTGAGGTATGTAGGTTAGCACAAGACTCAGACCTGTAGGCAGATAGGGCTGAAGAATATGGCAGTAGCAACCTGGACGAAAAGAAATGAAGTGATGATGACAGAGTGTATACACAACGGAGTAGTCTGAATAGAAGGAATAGTTGGTGGAATAGTTGGAGCTAAGTAGCAGTCAGGATGGAGTTGGTGGAATAGTTGGAGCTAAGTAGCAGTCGAGTTGGTCAGGCTTGAGACTAGTTTTAAAGAAAAGCAGTTGGAAGAGGACATCAGCTATCATTGTTTCTGAGAGAATGCAACTCCAACTTCTGGTACCCAGAACAGCTTGTGACAGGATCGCCATACCTAGAGACTGGTACCAACATAATCTAGCCTAGAGACTGGTACCAACATAAACTAGCCTAGAGACTGGTACCAACATACTATATCCTAGAGACTGGTACCAACATACTCTAGCCTAGAGACTGGTCAACATACTCTAGCCTAGAGACTGGTCAACATACTCTAGCCTAGAGACTAGTACCAGCATACTCTAGCCTGGGCAAATCAAAACAAGAACATTACAGTAGAGAAAAGGTGACAAAAAAATAGAATTACTTAGTTCTAAGGTCCAAGCTTAATTATAAACAGGTTTTAGTTTTGTATTAGAAAGTGTACTCAATTACAACAAATCCAATGAAACAACTCCCACAATATATATCAGTTATTTGATAATTATGGCTTCCATCTCAACTCGACTAACACATGCCCACCTGTAAGTGACCACACCCACATATAACCATCAGTAAGTGACCGCGCCCTCACAATCACACACCCAATCGATTGATACACATGACGAAAGCTGATCACTTCAGTGCAGAGCATACCCACCCCTACCCAAAACTTATGTTATGACCACGCCCAAGTAATTAATCCAATTTGCAGGCTCTTTACGAACTAGTGGGCTTCCTACTCACCTCAGCAATGGCGTCTTGGACCTTGTCATCTATAGTAGAGTGTAGTAGGACCCCACAGAGAACCACAGCCAAACATGACACAATGAGCACACCAAGAACCACCGAACACACTATGGGATGCTTGGAGCAGCAACCTCGCCGCTTTCTTTCTCCACCCAACAGCGTTTCCAACTCTTCCGACATCCCAGGGCTACAGCAGCCTCTCTCCCTTCTCCGTTGCTATATATCATATGAATGATGGATGAGGAATCGTACGATTCTTAGCTTGGGCGTGGTCACCTGGGGCTCAAGTAATAGAGGGTGTGGTTGTTTTGACTTTAACAATTGACGACCTTTTACTCAATAATAGCTGATGGCCGAAGTCCGTTGCCCTCGTCCTCCTGGAGCTCCCGACGGTCCTTCTGGTCCACTATACAAGATTCTTATAATAGGAGACAGTAATGTAGGAAAGACGTCTCTTCTCAACAGATACTGTGACGACAACTTCCAAGGCTCGCTCATCGCCACAGTAGGTGAGCGCCGGAGTATTTACGAAAAAGATGTCTAAAGATGTCTGAAAATATGGAGAATTTGATTTTAGTGAATACACCAGTCAGAATCAAGTTATTCACAATTAGATAGGAGTGTTCTGCAGCACTGAAAGACATTTTGAATAGACAGAGAATGAGACCATTGAGACACTATCAGGAGTATAAGTATATTGATACACTTGGCTAGTGTTAGGGTAGATATAGTGTGTGGGGGGTTGGCTAGTGTTTGGTGGGCAGCACCATCAGTGTGTGTAGGGTTGGCTAGTGTTTGGTGGGCAGCACCATCAGTGTGTGTAGGGTTGGCTAGTGTTTGGTGGGCAGCACCATCAGTGTGTGTAGGGTTGGCTAGTGTTTGGTGGGCAGCACCATCAGTGTGTGTAGGGTTGGCTAGTGTTTGGTGGGCAGCACCATCAGTGTGTGTAGGGTTGGCTAGTGTTTGGTGGGCAGCACCATCAGTGTGTGTAGGGTTGGCTAGTGTTTGGTGGGCAGCACCATCAGTGTGTGTAGGGTTGGCTAGTGTTTGGTGGGCAGCACCATCAGTGTGTGTAGGGTTGGCTAGTGTTTGGTGGGCAGCACCATCAGTGTGTGTAGGGTTGGCTAGTGTTTGGTGGGCAGACCATCAGTGTGTGTGGGGTTGGCTAGTGTTTGGTGGGCAGCACCATCAGTGTGTGTAGGGTTGGCTAGTGTTTGGTGGGCAGCACCATCAGTGTGTGTGGGGTTGGCTAGTGTTTGGTGGGCAGCACCATCAGTGTGTGTAGGGTTGGCTAGTGTTTGGTGGGCAGCACCATCAGTGTGTGTAGGGTTGGCTAGTGTTTGGTGGGCAGCACCATCAGTGTGTGTAGGGTTGGCTAGTGTTTGGTGGGCAGCACCATCAGTGTGTGTGGGGTTGGCTAGTGTTTGGTGGGCAGCACCATCAGTGTGTGTAGGGTTGGCTAGTGTTTGGTGGGCAGCACCATCAGTGTGTGTAGGGTTGGCTAGTGTTTGGTGGGCAATGTGTGTAGGGTTGGCTAGTGTGTGTAGCTGTTATTGTTCGTGGGGTCATAAATCCCACAAGTTGTATTGGGTCAGACTTTAAGAAGTAATGGAAGGACCAGAAGACTTGTCTAGCTACCACTCACTAAAGCCTGAATGTGCACGCAAGGAAAGCACTAGGCCAACCTCTCACTCTGTAAGCAGGTTCACTACATCACTGATTGCAGGGGACAGTCTACAGTGACGGAGGGAGTAGGCACTCCCCAGATGCAAGGAAAGTAGCAGCCAATACTAATTTTCCTCATGCATAAACAAGTACATCACTTAAATGAAATGAACACAAGGAAGTGAATGGGTTTAGATAGCAAGAGTAGGTAAAGAGTTTAACGTATTGAATAAAATTAAAGAAATGATAAAGAATGTGGATGAGAGTTTAATGTTCTTGGTCTTTATCCTTGAGGCATCCAGGGAAGGATGGCTGGGTGGTGTGGTTTCTGATTGCTCTGGGTCATGGAGAGGCCCAGACAATTATAGAGGAAGCTGTTGTTATTTGTTGTACTAACTTTCAGTGTGTTGCCTGTAGGCTTTCACTCTAACTAACAGGAATCACTCTGAACCTACAGCAGAGCCAGGCAGGAGTGACATAGCTGTTGATCACATGTACACAGCTAGCCAGGCAGGAGTGACATAGCTGTTGATCACATGTACACAGCCAGCCAGGCAGGAGTGACATAGCTGTTGATCACATGTACACAGCCAGCCAGGCAGGAGTGACATAGCCGTTGATCACATGTACACAGCTAGCCAGGCAGGAGTGGCATAGCTGTTGATCACATGTACACAGCCAGCCAGGCAGGAGTGACATAGCTGTTGATCACATGTACACAGCCAGCCAGGCAGGAGTGACATAGCTGTTGATCACATGTACACAGCCAGCCAGGCGGGAGTGGCATAGCTGTTGATCACATGTACACAGCCAGCCAGGCAGGAGTGGCATAGCTGTTGATCACATGTACACAGCTAGCCAGGCAGGAGTGGCATAGCTGTTGATCACATGTACACAGCCAGCCAGGCAGGAGTGACATAGCTGTTGATCACATGTACACAGCCAGGCAGGAGTGACATAGCTGTTGATCACATATACACAACTAGCCAGGCAGGAGTGACATAGCTGTTGATCACATGTACACAGCTAGCCAGCCAGGCAGGAGTGACATAGCTGTTGATCACATGTACACAGCCAGCCAGGCAGGAGTGACATAGCTGTTGATCACATGTACACAGCCAGCCAGGCAGGAGTGACATAGCTGTTGATCACATGTACACAGCCAGCCAGGCGGGAGTGGCATAGCTGTTGATCACATGTACACAGCCAGCCAGCCAGGCAGGAGTGACATAGCTGTTGATCACATGTACACAGCTAGCCAGGCAGGAGTGACATAGCTGTTGATCACATGTACACAGCCAGCCAGGCAGGAGTGACATAGCTGTTGATCACATGTATACAGCCAGCCAGGCAGGAGTGACATAGCTGTTGATCACATGTACACAGCCAGCCAGGCAGGAGTGACATAGCTGTTGATCACATGTACACAGCTAGCCAGGCAGGAGTTGCATAGCTGTTGATCACATGTACACAGTCAGCCAGGCAGGAGTGGCATAGCTGTTGATCACATGTACACAGCTAGCCAGGCAGGAGTGACATAGCTGTTGATCACATGTACACAGCTAGCCAGGCAGGAGTGACATAGCTGTTGATCACATGTACACAGCTAGCCAGGCAGGCAGGAGTGACATAGCTGTTGATCACATGTACACAGCTAGCCAGGCAGGAGTGACATAACTGTTGATCACATGTACACAGCTAGCCAGGCAGGAGTGACATAGCTGTTGATCACATGTACACAGCCAGCCAACATTTACATGATTATATACATGTTTTAGCATGTTCATAAGTGGACACATTGTGTGTTATGTCCATATCTGCTACATGTTTTAACAAATAACCTTCAGTTGACCCCTGAAGAGGACTTCGGCAAGAAGTCGAAACGTCGGGTTAAGTTATAATTAACTATATTGGCTGTTAAAAAGAGAAAAACTTTGCTATGTTTTAACATGTGTTGTCATTGTATGAAGGTTATTTGTATTGTTGAAATTAGGTATAGACTACAAAACAAAGCACATAAATGTAGAGGGTGAGACTGTGAAGCTGCAGATATGGTGAGTCAACCCTTACCTCATAGCATTCCACATGCCATAGTCTTCCTGTGTTGTCCAGGGATACGGCAGGTCAAGAAAGGTTCAGGACTCTAACCAATGCCTACTTCAGAGGTGCATGTGTAAGTCACTATTTGGATGTGTGCATGTGACCTGTTACCTAATGCGATGTGATACCTGACATGGTGTAACACCTGACTCCACTACCTGATACAGTGTGACACCTTGCACCATAACCTGACGTTAGAGATACCCAACATAATCTGACACGGCGTGACACCATAACCTGACACGGCATGACACCATAACCTGACATGGCGTGACACCATAACCTGACACGGCATGACACCATAACCTGACACGGCATGACACCATAACCTGACACGGCATGACACCATAACCTGACACGGCATAACCTGACACCACCATAACCTGACACGGCATGACACCATAACCTGACACAGCGTGACACCATAACCTGACACAACATGACACCATAACCTGACACAGCGTGACACCATAACCTGACACAGCGTGACACCATAACCTGACACAGCGTGACACCATAACCTGACACAGCGTGACACCATAACCTGACACAACGTGACACCATAACCTGACACAGCGTGACACCATAACCGGACACAACATGACACCTTAACCTGACACAGCATGACACCATAATCTGACACGGCGTGACACCATAACCTGACACAGCATGACACCATAATCTGACACAGCATGACACTATAACCTGACACGGCATGACACCATAACCTGACACGGCGTGACACCATAACCTGACACAGCATGACACCATAACCTGACACAGCATGACACCATAACCTGACACAGCGTGACACCATAACCTGACACAACGTGACACCATAACCTGACACGGCGTGACACCATAACCTGAAACAGCGTGACACCATAACCTGACACGGCGTGACACCATAACCTGACACAGCGTGACACCATAACCTGACACAACGTGACACCATAACCTGACACAGCGTGACACCATAACCTGACACAGCGTGACACCATAACCGGACACAACATGACACCTTAACCTGACACAGCATGACACCATAATCTGACACGGCGTGACACCATAACCTGACACAGCATGACACCATAATCTGACACAGCATGACACTATAACCTGACACGGCATGACACCATAACCTGACACGGCGTGACACCATAACCTGACACAGCATGACACCATAACCTGACACAGCATGACACCATAATCTGACACGGCGTGACACCATAACCTGACACAACATGACACTATAACCTGACACGGCGTGACACCATAACCTGACACAGCATGACACCATAATCTGACACAGCATGACACCATAACCTGACAAGGCATGACACCATAACCTGACACGGCGTGACACCATAACCTGACACAACATGACACCATAACCAGACACAACGTGACACCATAATCTGACACAGCATGACACCATAACCTGACACGGTGTGACACCATAACCAGACACAACGTGACACCATAATCTGACACGGCGTGAAACCATAACCTGACACAGCATGACACCATAACCTGACACAACGTGACACCATAACCTGACACAGCGTGACACCATAACCTGACACAACGTGACACCATAACCTGACACAACGTGACACCATAACCGGACACAACATGACACCATAACCTGACACAGCATGACACCATAATCTGACACAGCATGACACTATAACCTGACACGGCATGACACCATAACCTGACACGGCGTGACACCATAACCGGACACAACATGACACCATAACCTGACACAGCATGACACCATAATCTGACACAGCATGACACTATAACCTGACACGGCGTGACACCATAACCTGACACAGCATGACACCATAACCTGACACAGCATGACACCATAACCGGACACAACATGACACCATAATCTGACACGGCGTGACACCATAACCTGACACGGCGTGACACCATAACCTGACAAAGCATGACACCATAATCTGACACGGCGTGACACCATAACCTGACACGGCGTGACACCATAACCTGACACGGCGTGACACCATAACCTGACACGGCGTGACACCATAACCTGACATGGCGTGAACCATATCCTGACACGGCGTGACACCATAATCTGACATCATAACCTGACATGGCGTGACATCATAACCTGACACCATGACCTGACACGGCATGACACCATGACCTGACACGGTATGACAGCACGACCTGACACGGCATGACACCATGACCTGACACGGCGTGACACCATAACCTGACATAGTATGACACCATGACACCTGACACAACATGACACCATAACCTGACACGGTGTGACACCATAACCTGACACGGCATGACACCATAACCTGACACGGCATGACACCATAACCTGACACGGCGTGACACCATAACCTGACATAGTATGACACCATAACCTGACATTGTGGGAAGCCTAACATTGGTGAGATGCCCTGATTCCTTCATATTTATATTAGGGTGCTGTATTGATGTATGACATCACTTCTCGCGACTCCTTCACCAGTGTGGCTGGCTGGATGGAAAGTGTGGAGGAGCATGCATCTTCATCCATTACACTGGTGATTGTGGGCCACAAGTTAGATCTGCATGAAGAACGCAATGTCACCACTGAAGAAGGAAAAAAGGTCAGACATTATTATATAGGACATGAGGAGGGACAAAAAGAATGCATAGGAAAGAAAACTCGATCAGTGAGAAACCTGACCTGAGGTCACAGGTCACTAGTCTATTTAACCTTTTCAGCGCCGTAACTACATATACTGCGAAATGTTGGAGAATATCGTCGTCAAAAGGGTTAAGGTTGACTGACATGGCAAGAGATCTTAGATTGGCAGTCAAAAACAGCTGTTCTTATTGGTACATAGGTGTGAATTGGATAGATTTTGTAGGTGTGAATTTGAGTGTTGTAAATTTTGTAGGTGTGAATTATAGTGTAAATATGAGGTGCGGATTGGAGTGTAGTGTAGATATGATAGGTGTGAATTGTAGAGTAGATTTGGTAGGTGTGTTCTAGTTTGTTTTAGATATAGTAGGTGATAATTAGATTGTTATTAGGATTTGTTGGATGTGGCAGGTGTTAATTTATTGTTATTAGGATTTGTTTGATATGGCAGGTGTTAATTTGTTGTTATTAGGATTTGTTGGATGTGGCAGGTGTTAATTTATTGTTATTAGGATTTGTTTGATATGGCAGGTGTTAATTTATTGTTATTAGAATTTGTTGGATGTGGCAGGTGTTAATTTATTGTTATTCGGATTTGTTTGATATGGCAGGTGTTAATTTATTGTTATTAGGATTTGTTGGATGTGGCAGGTGTTAATTTATTGTTACTAGGATTTGTTTGATATGGCAGGTGTTAATTTATTGTTATTAGGATTTGTTGGTTATTGTATTGTAGTTGTCAGAGAATTATGATGCTCAGTTTGTAGAAGCCAGTGCCAAGCTCAACACAAACTGTGATGAAGTAAGTGTACATTTTGTGCATTTCTACATAGTTCTTTACATCTGTCGAGTTGTAACATGTTGTGTTGTTACATGTTGTATTGTTACATCTGTTGTGTTGTTACATCTGTTGTGTTGTTACATGTTGTGTTGTTACATGTTGTGTTGTTACATGTTGTGTTGTTACATGTTGTGTTGTTACATGTTGTGTTGTTACATCTGTTGTATTGTTACATCTGTTGTGTTGTTACATGTTGTATTGTTACATGTTGTATTGTTACATGTTGTATTGTTACATGTTGTGTTGTTACATGTTGTATTGTTACATCTGTTGTGTTGTTACATGTTGTGTTGTTACATGTTGTTACATCTGTTGTATTGTTACATGTTGTTGTTACATCTGTTGTGTTGTTACATGTTGTGTTGTTACATGTTGTATTGTTACATCTGTTGTGTTACATCTGTTGTGTTGTTACATGTTGTGTTGTTACATGTTGTTGTAACATGTTGTATTGTTACATGTTGTGTTGTTACATGTTGTGTTGTTACATGTTGTGTTGTTACATGTTGTGTTGTTACATGTTGTATTGTTACATGTTGTGTTGTTACATGTTGTGTTGTTACATGTTGTGTTACATCTGTTGTATTGTTACATCTGTTGTGTTGTTACATGTTGTATTGTTACATGTTGTATTGTTACATGTTGTGTTGTTACATCTGTTGTGTTGTTACATCTGTTGTGTTGTTACATGTGTTGTTACATGTTGTGTTGTTACATGTTGTGTTGTTACATGTTGTATTGTTACATGTTGTGTTGTTACATGTTGTATTGTTACATGTTGTGTTGTTACATGTTGTGTTGTTACATGTTGTGTTGTTACATGTTGTGTTGTTACATGTTGTGTTGTTACATCTGTCGAGTTGTAACATGTTGTGTTGTTATATCTGTCGAGTTGTAACATGTTGTGTTGTTACATGTTGTGTTGTTACATCTGTCGAGTTGTAACATGTTGTGTTGTTCCATGTTGTGTTGTTACATCTGTTGTGTTGTTACATCTGTTGTGTTGTTACATGTTGTGTTGTTACATGTTGTTGTTACATGTTGTGTTACATCTGTTGTGTTGTTACATGTTGTATTGTTACATCTGTTGTGTTGTTACATGTGTTGTGTTGTTACATGTTGTATTGTTACATGTTGTATTGTTACATCTGTTGTGTTGTTACATGTGTTGTGTTATTACATCTGTTGTGTTGTTACATCTGTTGTGTTGTTACATGTTGTATTGTTACATGTGTTTGTGTTCAGATATTTTCTCTTCTGGCTGCAGACATTAAGGCGGAAAAAGATTCTTCCAGCTGTGTAAGTGGGTGTGGTTAATATGCTGCCTTATTTGGCTAAAGCAGAGTGTGTAGATTAATTTGAAGTGTGTGTGTGCATAGGTGGGCAGAGCCAGTCACAGTGGTGTGTTTGGACCTTTAGACCAACCTGACAAATCCACTTCTAGACAGTCCTCTTGCTGTTAGCCACACCCTCTAGTGTCACTCCCTCTCTTTCCCATGATGCTTTCTCTCAACTTGCATGAATCATCCCAATTGATATGTGTGTGTGTGTACATGTGTGTGTCACTTTATAATTCAGATCACTTTGGACAACAGGTCACAAATGTTTGCAATCACTCCAAGTTACATTAATTTTTATACCATGGAACGAATTGAAGTTAACTTATGCTTCATTGTCTACAGGTACAGTTGTGTGAAAGTTAGGCATATAAACTTTCTTATTAAAATTTGGTGGCTTCCTTAGCTTTCAATTTCATTTTTTATGAACTAACAAGTAAGAAAAGTGTTTAAGCTGGAAATTAACAATAGTAAATCAGGTACCTGGAAAATTAGCTAAATACTCAATATATGAATATGAAATACATGCATTGAAAATTAAGTAAATATAACCATGATATTATGCAAAAGTTAGCTTTTATCCACTACAATGTCGTTTGGGAAGCACTTCTCCCAATTACTATGTATACATGACGTCACAACAGTCGAGCTTGCACACCCACAGTAGAATTAAAGTGGCTGCTTGAAGCTCAGAACACTCACACATTGCTTTGAAAGAGTTCAAGGTTTAGAAAATTCACATCACTGATTGAGGGATGCTTCAATTCTAAGAGTAGGTACACTCTGCTGCTGAGGCTCAACTTACAGAGACCAGTTCAGACTGGATTACAGGATCTGTCTGGACTTACATAGGCTGGTTCAGACTGGATTACAGGATCTGTCTGGACTTACAGAGGCTGGTTCAGACTGGATTACAGGATCTGTCTGGACTTACATAGGCCGGTTCAGACTGGATTACAAGATCTGTCTCCACTTACAGAGGCTGGTTCAGACTGGGTTACAGGATGTCTCCACTTACAGAGGCCGGTTCAGACTGGATTACAGGATGTCTCCACTTACAGAGGCCGGTTCAGACTGGATTACAGAATGTCTCCAGTTACAGAGGCCGGTTCAGACTGGATTACAGGATCTGTTTCCACTTATAGAGGCCGGTTCAGACTGGATTACAGGATGTCTCTGCTTACAGAGGCCGGTTCAGACTGGATTACAGGATGTCTCCACTTACAGAGGCCGGTTCAGACTGGATTACAGAATGTCTCCAGTTACAGAGGCCGGTTCAGACTGGATTACAGGATCTGTTTCCACTTATAGAGGCCGGTTCAGACTGGATTACAGGATGTCTCTGCTTACAGAGGCCGGTTCAGACTGGATTACAGGATGTCTCCACTTACAGAGGCCGGTTCAGACTGGATTACAGAATGTCTCCAGTTACAGAGGCCGGTTCAGACTGGATTACAGGATCTGTTTCCACTTATAGAGGCCGGTTCAGACTGGATTACAGGATGTCTCTGCTTACAGAGGCCGGTTCAGACTGGATTACAGGATGTCTCCACTTACAGAGGCCGGTTCAGACTGGATTACAGAATGTCTCCAGTTACAGAGGCCGGTTCAGACTGGATTACAGGATCTGTTTCCACTTATAGAGGCCGGTTCAGACTGGATTACAGGATGTCTCTGCTTACAGAGGCCGGTTCAGACTGGATTACAGGATGTCTCCACTTACAGAGGCCGGTTCAGACTGGATTACAGAATGTCTCCAGTTACAGAGGCCGGTTCAGACTGGATTACAGGATCTGTTTCCACTTATAGAGGCCGGTTCAGACTGGATTACAGGATGTCTCTGCTTACAGAGGCCGGTACAGACTGGATTACAGGATGTCTCCACTTACAGAGGCCGGTTCAGACTGGATTACAGGATGTCTCCACTTACAGAGGCCGGTTCAGACTGGATTACAGGATGTCTCCACTTACAGAGGCCGGTTCAGACTGGATTACAGAATGTCTCCACTTACAGAGGCCGGTTCAGACTGGATTACAGGATCTGTCTCCACTTACAGAGGCTGGTTCAGTCTGGATTACAGGATCTGTCTCCACTTACAGAGGCTGGTTCAGACTGGGTTACAGGATGTCTCCACTTACAGAGGCTGGTTCAGACTGGATTACAGGATGTCTCCACTTACAGAGGCCGGTTCAGACTGGATTACAGGATGTCTCTGCTTACAGAGGCCGGTTCAGACTGGGTTACAGGATGTCTCCACTTACAGAGGCCGGTTCAGACTGGATTACAGGATGTCTCTGCTTACAGAGGCCGGTTCAGACTGGATTACAGGATCTGTTTCCACTTACAGAGGCCGGTTCAGACTGGATTACAGGATCTGTCTCCACTTACAGAGGCCGGTTCAGACTGGATTACAGGATCTGTTTCCACTTACAGAGGCCGGTTCAGACTGGATTACAGGATCTGTCTCCACTTACAGAGGCTGGTTCAGACTGGATTACAGGATGTCTCCACTTACAGAGGCCGGTTCCGACTGGATTACAGGAGGTCTCCACTTACAGAGGCTGGTTCAGACTGAATTACAAGATCTGTCTCCACTTACAGAGGCTGGTTCAGACTGGATTACAGGATCTGTCTCGTGTTCTGACTAGCATGTTTCGAGGGGTAGACAGGTAAGGGCTACAATTAGGAATCACACAACAGTGAGAGATGACTGCGAAAGGAAGAAAAATAGAAGAAACGAATAAAAAGAAAAAAGAAAAATAAAGAAGGAAGCCAAAAACAATGAAAGATAAAGAACAAAAAAAAAAAAGGTGGGAGGAAAAAAAAGAGGAAAAAAAGTTAGCACTATAGACTAATAAGGTACTCCAAGCTCTGCATACTCTGATGTGTTCCAGTGGTTTAGTAGGATGTGATCCCAGCTCAGGAGCCAAGGGTCACTGGTTCAATTTTTCATTACTCATACCCACCCTAGAAGTATAAATTATGAAGCTGTGGTTACCATGGCCACGCAGGTGACAAAATGGGAAGTCACTTGGTGTGTAAACAACTGACTACAATCCTATGCTCTGTTCTCTATCCCATCTCTTGCCATACCCACAACTTCTGGCATGTCGAGCATACAAAATCTAATAGAAACATGCAAGTCTGAGTTCTTGCCAATGATAGTGTCTGATATTCATTCTCTGATCACCATTTGTTCCCTTTCTTTTTCTTAGGCTTCTTCTTGGCTTGCTGACCAACGGGCTTGTGAGGAACTTTAGGAGATGATGTAGTAGCAGCTGCAGCACTTCCATCTCCACTTCCTACATCTAAACACACAAACATACATATCCCCACCCCACTATAAAATTCTGACGTTGGTATACATGTGTTCACACATGTTGTGTACCCGGTGCATCAGTACATGTGCATAGAGACATGCCATGTGGCTGACACATGTGTTCACACATGTTGTGTACCCGGTGCATCAGTACATGTGCATAGAGACATGCCATGTGGCTGACACATGTGTTCACACATGTTGTGTACCCGGTGCATCAGTACATGTGCATAGAGACATGCCATGTGGCTGACACATGTGTTCACACATGTTGTGTACCCGGTGCATCAGTACATGTGCATAGAGACATGCCATGTGGCTGAGACATGTGTTCACACATGTTATGTACCCGGTGCATCAGTCTTGCTAGGTTTGCTGGCGTCCAGTTGATTCATGAGTGCAGCAGAAGCAGCTCCAATTCCCTGAGAGCCTCTCGCTGTGGCAGACACACCTTTCCTCCTACTCCTACGATAATATGATCGCTCCCTGAGAGGCAGCCAGCGCTCCAGGTCAGGCTGGTTGGTAGGATCATAGTTTTTAGGAAGTCGAGGCTTTCTTTTGCGTTTCTTCTTCTCTTTAGTTGTGTCAGCAGTAGCTGTTGCCTTCAATATCACACACACACACACACATACAATAATGCGAGATGAACACATGTACGGATGCGCACTATTAGTGACTGGCATATTTTAGTGCATGCAGAACAAGTCAGTCAGTGAGTACATATTGGCAGGTGTTTATACTGACCTGACCCTAGTAGGAAAGCAAGGAACACATACCAGGATAAGTACTGGAGATAATGTTTTAGAAGCTAATAATTAATAATCTACTAGGGTCAGGTCAGTATAAACACCTGCCTACACAGGTTAGTATAAACACTTGCCTACATTACCTGAGGATTAGTTCTTGCAGTTCCTCTGGAATGGCGTAGCATTGGCGCTTGTTCTAGAGCTGCTACATCCACTTGCTTGCTCGACTTGAAAACTGGCAACTCTCCGCGCAACTCTTCCGCTTTTTGAGCGTTGAACTGAGAATATGCTCCTATGAGTAAGGCCACACCCCTCAAATCCAGCTTCCTGGTCCTCTTGAGTGTCTCCAGAGTAGCAGCTGCCTGCTCCGGATGATTATGAACAAGTTGAAATTTAGCCACCTTGGCTACAAGGTCAGAGGTCATTTGTTGAAGGTCGGTGTTGTTGCCATGACGCTGTAACCATGACTGCATCATTTCTTGCAACACTTCCATTGCCTCCTCCATGCAACCCAATCCTGAGTAGAGTTGTGCCAGAGTGGAGGCCACACCCACATGATGGATGCAGTCCGGAAGCCTCCTCAGAGTGGCACATGCCTTTCTAGTGTCTCCTTGATGGAGGTAGAGCTGAGCCAGTGCAGAGTGCATGTCAGCTGTCAGTCTCCCAGGATCAGACGTCTCCACACAATTCTGCAGCAGCTGCACAGCACTGGATTGCTTACGCTCACGATTCATCAGTGCAGCTTCTGCTAGAACAGCTAATGGGTAGTCCACCGGCTGCATCTGGCGCAACTGATGGACCAGATCTCGGCACTGGTCCAGCTGGTTCGTTTGTAAGGCAAATATGCTCCGGTTAAATAGCATGGTTGCACGTTGATGGACAGTCAGCTTCTTGGACTCTCCTTCACTCACCAGAACTTTCACTCTCTTCCTGGAGTCAAACACATCTCTGTCTCCATTGATAACTAGTATATTATTAGCAACCACGGCCAACAGAGTTGAGTCTTCAGGACGCGTCTTCAATACAGAGTTGTAGCACGACAGAGCTTCCTTGGGTCTGTTCTGGACCTGTACACACATAGACCAGAACATGTCACAGTGCTCTCTCTCTGGGATATCAATTGGTACAGAACATGTCACAGTGCTCTCTCTCTCTCTCTCTCTCTGGGATATCAACTGGTACAGAACATGTCACAGCACTCTCTCTCTCTCTCTGGGATATCAACTGATATAGAACATGTCACAGTGCTCTCTCTCTCTCTCTGGGATATCAACTGGTACAGAACATGTCACAGTACTCTCTCTCTCTCTCTCTCTGGGATATCAACTGATACAGAACATGTCACAGTACTCTCTCTCTCTCTCTGGGATATCAACTGATACAGAACATGTCACAGTACTCTCTCCTCCTCTCTGGGACCAACTGATACAAACATTTCGACCAGTGCTTCTCTCTCTCTCTTCTCCTCTCTCTCTCTCTGGATATCAAACTGATCGGGACATATCACACCAAGCCTCTCGTCTCTCTCTCTCTCTCTGGATATCAACTGATACAGACAATGTCATACAAAAAGTGCTTCTCTCTCTCTCTGGGATATCAACTGATACAGAACATGTCACAGTGCTCTCTCTCTCTCTCTGGGATATCAACTGGTACAGAACATGTCACAGTGCTCTCTCTCTCTCTCTGTGTGTCTGGGATATCAACTGATACAGAACATGTCACAGTGCTCTCTCTCTCTCTCTGGGATATCAACTGGTACAGAACATGTCACAGTGCTCTCTTACTCTCTCTGGGATATCAACTGATACAGAACATGTCACAGTACTCTCTCTCTCTCTCTCTGGGATATCAACTGATACAGAACATGTCACAGTGCTCTCTCTCTCTCTCTGTGTGTCTGGGATATCAACTGGTACAGAACATGTCACAGTACTCTCTCTCTCTCTCTGGGATATCAACTGGTACAGAACATGTCACAGTGCTCTCTCTCTCTCTGGGATATCAACTGATACAGAACATGTCACAGTACTCTCTCTCTCTCTCTGGGATATCAACTGGTATAGAACATGTCACAGTGCTCTCTCTCTCTCTCTGGGATATCAACTGATACAGAACATGTCACAGTACTCTCTCTCTCTGTGTCTGGGATATCAACTGATACAGAACATGTCACAGTGCTCTCTCTCTCTCTCTGTGTCTGGGATATCAACTGATACAGAACATGTCACAGTGCTCTCTCTCTCTCTCTCTCTGGGATATCAATTGGTACAGAACATGTCACAGTGCTCTCTCTCTCTCTGGGATATCAACTGATACAGAACATGTCACAGTACTCTCTCTCTCTGTGTGTCTGGGATATCAACTGGTACAGAACATGTCACAGTGCTCTCTCTCTCTCTCTGGGATATCAACTGATACAGAACATGTCACAGTGCTCTCTCTCTTTCTCTGGGATATCAACTGGTACAGAACATGTCACAGTGCTCTCTCTCTCTCTCTCTCTGGGATATCAATTGGTACAGAACATGTCACAGTACTCTCTCTCTCTCTCTCTCTGGGATATCAACTGATACAGAACATGTCACAGTGCTCTCTCTCTCTCTCTGGGATATCAACTGGTACAGAACATGTCACAGTGCTCTCTCTCTCTCTCTCTGTGTCTGGGATATCAACTGATACAGAACATGTCACAGTGCTCTCTCTCTCTCTCTGGGATATCAACTGATACAGAACATGTCACAGTACTCTCTCTCTCTCTCTGGGATATCAACTGGTACAGAACATGTCACAGTACTCTCTCTCTGTGTCTGGGATATCAACTGGTACAGAACATGTCACAGTACTCTCTCTCTGTGTCTGGGATATCAACTGGTACAGAACATGTCACAGTGCTCTCTCTCTCTCTCTCTGGGATATCAACTGGTACAGAACATGTCACAGTGCTCTCTCTCTGTGTCTGGGATATCAACTGATACAGAACATGTCACAGTGCTCTCTCTCTGTGTCTGGGATATCAACTGGTACAGAACATGTCACAGTGCTCTCTCTCTCTCTGGGATATCAACTGGTACAGAACATGTCACAGTGCTCTCTCTCTCTCTCTGGGATATCAACTGATACAGAACATGTCACAGTGCTCTCTCTCTCTCTGGGATATCAACTGATACAGAACATGTCACAGTACTCTCTCTCTGTGTCTGGGATATCAACTGGTACAGAACTTGCTATATTCAACACAAGTTGACACCTTGAAGGCTAAACTGAAGGGAAGGTGTGGCTTCATGCAGCAGCCTCATAACTCACATCATCTGTTCACTTGCTAATGTTCTGTAAATACTCAGCTAAACATGTAATGATAGATAATACACACATGCACATGTAGATGTGAACACATGTACATGTAGACGTGAACACATGCACATGTAGACATGGACACTTGGACATGAACACATGTATGCACGACTATTTGTATGTACATGCATATACTAATTTCATTGTACTCTTGTATTTTGCTAATTGTATAGGTGTGGGGTTAGTAAAGGGCAATTCCAATATAGTGATATCAATTCACCACTAGGAACCATCTACCTCTCTCTCTCTCTCACCTGTAGTATGTAGCCTCTGAGTAGAACCAGTAATGACATCTCCTCCTCAATCTCCTCTTCACTGTACTCATCTTCTTCCAGAGTTTTGCGATGCAACTTTTCCGCCACATGGACCAGTTCTAGAGCCAGTTCTGTCCTTCCAGTCACCAGCTGAGCACACGCCAGGTTGAAGCACTGTTCCATGGTGTCTGCACTGCTACCCTTTACCGCATCCTCAGCACAGTTCTTGACAGCAGAGACATCCAGCTTTGTTAGGCATGCCGTAGCGTAGAAGTTCGTGTTCAGCTCTGCACTAGATGATGAGCGTCCCTCCACAAGCTCCTTGTATATGGAGTGAGCTTTGTTGTATTCTTCTGTCTTGTAGGCAATCTGGGCTTGGAGCTCAGGTACCCTGGGATCAGACCGGGGCATCCGCGATAGAACACTCAAGCTGTCTTCATACTTCTCCTGCCTGTACAAGCAGTAGGCCGCCTCAAACTGATAAAGTAAAGGACCACCTGATTTCTTGGCTCTTTCCTTTATAAACTTAATAGCCGCACTAAACTTGGACAAGTGGATCAAGGAAACAATTTTGCAAGATGCTGCTTCTTCCTCTCCAGAAGATATGTCCAGAATTTTCTGAGCTACGGAAAGAGCGCTCTCATCATTTTCATCTCTTATTTCGCGCTGAAGAACAGTGTAAAGACGAGAAATTTGGTCTTCCTTATTGCCAACTTCAGCCATTTTGACAACCCCACAGTGGAAGGTAAAAGATCGTCAAATCAGAGGAACTGACGACTTACGATGGAACCAGGAATTAGTGAACAGCAGAAAAACCTGAACAAGTGCGCTTATTTTATTTCAAAACGCAATAGGAGATGTCGAATGGACCCAGCGAAAGGGAGTAACTACTGTGGCGAACATCTAGTTTATGATACCGTGAGTTAGTAAATAAAGTATATGTATTGCAAGTTCAGCATCCGTTTGGTAAAGGAACGATAAAAGCGCAGACCCCACTGCTTGCTTTCTATTAGAGGAAGGAAGAACTTGAACCTATGAAGTAGTTTTTCTATGACTGATTTTGTTTTGTGAAATTTAATGGCCAATTATCTATTGACGGCACCCTACCAGATTATAAATTAACACAGATGTTTTTATTTATTTTTTAAATGACAGTTGTGCTTGATTCTTACTAAAATGACAGTTGCTCTATTAGGTATGCATTTATTAACACTGTTGCTATGAAAGCACACACAGATTTGTGGTAAAGGGTTTGACAGTGGGTATCATATTTATGCTGTAACTGAAGGTACAATTATACATTAGCTGTAACTACCACAACACGCAGTCTTGTGATATCATTTCATATGGTATTGCCATAGTGACCACACGATAAGCATGCCATCATATAACTGTTAGTAAATCACTGTACTGTACTGGTGTGCATCTTATAGGAATATCAAAGTGCCTCAAAGAGACGTAAGCGTGTCCTATGTCCACTTGACCCCACCCACTCAGTCTATGAAGATTTGTTAAGAAAGCATCTAAAAAAATGTAATGTCACTAAAAAACCAGTTCCGGCGGGCTATTCCCGGGCTATCAACAGTGGAGTCACAAATGAGCTGATCACCAATAAGAAGTTGTCATCCTGCCCACCTGATGATTTGCAGCACTTTATTAGCAAAGTAGAAACAGCTTATTCCAGTAAGTAAAGGATGTGTGATTTGATGGGTGTGGTATTGTTAATGTGTCACATGACAATTACTATTGTGGGTGTGGTATTGTTAATGTGTCACATGACAATTACTATTGTGGGTGTGGTATGTGTCACATGGACAATTGCTATTGTGGGTGTGGTATAGTTAATGTGTCACATGACAATTGCTATTGTGGGTGTGGTATTGTTAATGTGTCACATGACAATTACTATTGTGGGTGTGGTATTGTTAATGTGTCACATGACAATTGCTATTGTGGGTGTGGTATGTCACATGGACAATTGCTATTGTGGGTGTGGTATGTCACATGGACAATTACTATTGTGGGTGTGGTATTCAGGGATTTTTTTAGAAAAATTGCTAAGGGGGGGCAAAATAGAGATTTTTGTTAGCAAGGGGGGGCATGCATGTGTCAGAGTGCATGCATTAATTGTGTGTGTGCCTGTATTAATTTTAAGTGTGTGTGTGCCTGCTTAAGTGTGTGTGTGCCTGCTTAAGTGTGTGTGTGCCTGCTTAAGTGTGTGTGTGCCTGCTTAAGTGTGTGTGTGCCTGCTTAAGTGTGTGTGTGCCTGCATGATCCAGCTTGAATAGCAGTGACCTTGCAAAAAAAGGGTGAAAAGTAATGTAATTGACATGTCATATTGACACCTTTTTATGATTGTTTGCACCTGCAATAGCTGTACACAAACTGGAGACAGTTGCCAGGCCAGCACTTGCAAGCACAACCACAACAGTTGTGCTTGCAAATGCTGGCACAACCCTGTCAGCCTATATAAGTCTGTGCTTGAGTAGCTTAGTTAGTTAGTTCAAGAAGTCTTGAGAAGATGGATATTCGGCATTACTTTAGTTCAAGCACTTCAAAGCAGTCTTCTACACCAGCATCTACTAGTAGTAGCAGTGAAGATGAGGAGCCATTGTCTTCTGATAGCCAAAGCCTAGAGCCACCTCCAACTAAAAGAAGTCTTTCCAGCACGGCTAACTATAGAGCTAAGTAGAAGTATAGAACAAAATCAGGCCAGCGGAAGTACAACAAAAAGTGGGAAAAGCAGTTTCTTTGGTTAGAATATGATGAAAATTACCGCGGAGCATTCTGCAAAACTTGTCGAAAGTACGATCATCATCCTTCTCAAAAGACAGGTGGAGCATGGATTACAAAGCCATTAAAAAATTGGAAAAAAGCGGTTGAGAAGATGCGTGCCCATGCAAAGAGTGATACTCACATTCGCCGTTCCGAAGCTGAATTGCTGGCTACTAAGAAGGAAGTATCCATTTTAGAGCAACTGCGGAGTGTCACAGAAGAGCAGAGGATCAGAAACAGGAATTAAGGCACTTTTGCGATGTACTCACTTCCTTGCACGAAATCACATTCCTCACACCACCAATTTTGCTGCTCTGGTTAATTTGATTGTGTCTTGTGGTGATGATTTAAAACAATTTACTGAAAAATCTGCAAGAAATGCTACCTACACCTCTACAGATTCTGTTTCCGATTTTCTGGAGGCACTGGGATTGTGGGTAGAAGAATCTCAGCTCAAACGCCTTCGCAAGGCTCCTTTCTATAGTGTGATGGCTGACGAATCCACAGATATATCAACAATCGAAGAGCTTTCTCTTTGTTTTCGTTGGGAGGAAAATGGAGAACCCGTTGAACATTTTTTTGACACCATTCCATTGAAAAAAAACTGATGCTGCATCTATCTATACCACTTTGACTGACTGGTTCAAGCAGAAGGGTATTCAGCCTACTAAGCTTGTCGGAATGGGGTTTGATGGAGCAGCAACGTTTTCTGGAGTCAGAACTGGAGTCCAGGCGAGACTCAAGAAGAATTCTCCTCGAGCTCTCTATGTTCACTGCCATTGCCACTTACTCCAACTTGCTTGTGTTCAAGCTGCAAACCACACTCCTGGAATTGAGCATGTTTACAAGACATTGCTCACTCTATGGAAATATTTTCACTACTCTCCCAAAAGAGCAGAACACCTGAAGAGTGTACAGCGTGTGCTTGACCTACCTGAACTGAAGGTCACCAAACCGTCCGACACCCGTTGGTTAGCTCATGAACAATGTGTCAAGGCAGTGAAAAAGAGCTATGCTTCCATTGTGATTGCTCTTGAGACCTTCTATGAGCAAACACATGAGCCAGAAGCACTGGGGCTCAACAAAGCTCTATCAAAGAAGTCTACTGTGATGGCAATCTACCTCCTTGACTTCGTGCTGCCCCAAGTTGCTAAACTAAGCAGATGTCTTCAAGCAGAAAAGCTCGACTTGACCGCTATTTCTGGTTTGGTTGATTCTACTCTGCAAACTCTTCATGAATCTTTGTTACCTGCTGCAAATTGGGTGCTGGAGCTACTAGATGCCCAAGATGAGCTTCAAGCTATCGCAATAATTGACTCTGAATCTATCACTTCCTTTCAAGATAAAGTGGCTAAACCCTTCGTCACTGACTTGAAAGAAAATATTTCGAGGAGATTTTCTTCCCAAGATATTGTAGCATCATTTAGTATCTTGACTCTTCAAAGCTACCACAAAAAGACTCTCCTGATCTGTCGTCATATGGGGATGAATTCCTTGGTGTTCTTGAGGACCACTACGGCAAGGAACTTGCAGCCAAGTCAGTAGAGGGAGAGGAATTTACCGTGCCAGCTTTAGTTTCCTCTGACATTCGCACAGAGTGGGTGACATTCAGGAGATACATCACTACTCGGCCTAAGGAAGACAATACGAAATTGCTGATGGAATTAGCTACCAACAGCATGCTTGTACAGATGTTTCCCCATCTCAGTGACCTTGCCAAGGTGTGCCTTTCGATTCCTGTTGGGACAGCATCTGTGGAACGAAGCTTCTCCCAAATGAAGATGATCAAAACAAGGCTAAGGAGTCGTCTTGGAGAACAAAATCTAGCTCACCTGATGAGAATAGCAATAGAAATGCCTGAAGAACTTCCAGATGACATTGTAGAAAGTGTAATCGATATTTGGAACAGAAAGACTAGACGTATTGCTGTATAAACGTATTGCTGTATAAATACACTTATATTTTGCTTAAATAAAATTGTTTGTTGCCTAATAATTAGACTAATGGATATAATAATTTAAAAAAATGCAGTACATAGTCACACAGGTCTATTTAGAATAATGAAATTTCATTTCAAATGCTCAAGGGGGGGCACAAAATCCTCTAGGGGGGGCGAATGCCCCCCCCTGCCCCCCCTAAAAAAAACCCTGGTTGTTAATGTGTCACATGACAATTACTATTGTGGGTGTGGTATTGTTAATGTGTCACATGACAATTGCTATTGTGGGTGTGGTATGTGTCACATGGACAATTACTATTGTGGGTGTGGTATTGTTAATGTGTCACATGACAATTACTATTGTGGGTGTGGTATTGTTAATGTGTCACATGACAATTGCTATTGTGGGTGTGGTATTGTTAATGTGTCACATGACAATTGCTATTGTGGGTGTGGTATGTGTCACATGGACAATTACTATTGTGGGTGTGGTATTGTTAATGTGTCACATGACAATTGCCATCATGGGTGTGGTATGATTTATGTATGAGTGTATTTGGCAAGCAAGTAGAGCTAGCCAAACAGAAACATCAGGTATAATTGTTCTGTATATATTATGTGTGGTATGT